>Ga0209212_1001102_pt1 | contig 46114 bp, 41 predicted proteins | sample RifGroC2_FD_183996 | JGI IMG/M metagenome (GOLD analysis project Ga0209212, IMG submission 183996) | Groundwater microbial communities from Rifle, Colorado, USA - Groundwater C2 (SPAdes) (version 2) | ecosystem: Environmental > Aquatic > Deep subsurface > Groundwater | place: Rifle, Colorado... | reverse complement strand
CACGCAACGTGAGCGAAGCTAAAGGACTGCAAGCACACAGACACCTGGAGCGGAAGCAATGCTCCGTAACCTTAACCTCAGACCAGACCTGTTACAATGTAAATTCTATTATGAGACCCTTAATAATAGGCAATGGGCAATAGGTGATAGGCTAAAAAACTGTAGAATTATAGATTTAAAAAATAGAGATAAGCCTATAGCCCCTTGCCCTTCGCCTCTTACCCTTCTTTCTTAAAACTTAAAACAGTGGTTGTAATATCTGAAAAGGGTAATTTTATTTCTTTTACTAAAATGGATTCTATACCTTTTATCTGCGGTAATCTTCTTAATTCCTCGACCCCTTTTGGCCCTTTTACTGCTAAGAGTATACCCCCATTTTTTGCGTAGGGAATGGCTATTTCTAAAAATCTATGAAGCTCAGCAAATGCCCTTGAAGTAACAGCATCAAAACTACCCCCAAGCTTTTTAATGCTTTTACTGTCTTCTGCCCTTGCATGAATGATTTCTATGCTATTGAGATTAAGTGTCCTTACAATATGCTTCATAAAGACGACCTTTTTATGAACAGAATCCATAGCAGTTATTTTTAAATCAGGAAGGATAATCTTTAAAGGAATGCCAGGGAACCCCGCGCCAGAACCGATATCAAGGAGGGATGACTTATTAGCCAAGAAAGGGACTAATATCAATGAATCAAGGAAGTGCCTAATTGTTATATCCCTATCATCTGTAATTGATGTAAGATTTATCTTCTTATTCCATTCTTTTAATTCCTCAAGATATTTAAGAAATTGGGATACTTCTTGATCTCCGATGGTAAGTCCAAGTTCAGCCCCACCTGTCTTTAAAATATTCTTTAGTTCTTCTGTTGTCACAAGATTAGTTGACTGGTGAATTAGAGATATCCCTGCTTTTTTAAATGGATTAAAAGCATTGATAATGCAGCCGGTGTAACGCCAGATACCCGTGCCGCCTGACCGATTGATTCGGGTTTTATTGCAATAAGCTTTTCTCTAACCTCCGTAGAGAGGCCTCGAATTTCTTCAAATGAGATGAAGGGTGGTATTTTCATCTCTTCCATTTTCTTAAATCTCTCAACCTGTTCCCGCTGCTGTTTTATGTATCCCTCGTATTTAATTGCTATCTCCACCTGTTCTACAACCTTTGGTTCTGGCATGTCTTTCCAATTCACCCCGTTAGAAGCTTTGTCTGAGCTTTTAACCGAGTTCATGAGCTCATATATGGTTGATAAATGAGCTTCTGGCCTTCTCAAAAGTTCTTTAAGCATTGTGGATTTTTTAATTTCGCCTAATCCAAGGCTCTTAAGCCTATTATTAATATCCTCAGTTGGGACAACCTTTATATCTTCTAACTTCCTTATCTCTTCTTCAATTGCCTTCTTTTTGCCATTAAATTTATTATAATCCTCATCAGTTAGTAGCCCAATCTCATAGCATTTTCCTCTCAGTCTTAAGTCTGCATTATCTTCTCTTAAAAGAAGCCTGTATTCAGCCCTTGAGGTAAACATCCTATAGGGTTCTCTGGTGCCTTTTGTTATCAGGTCATCAATCATCACGCCAATATAAGCCTCTGACCTGTCAAGTATTAAAGGTGATTTGCCTAATATTTTTAAACCAGCATTTATACCGGCAATAAGCCCTTGCGCTGCTGCCTCTTCATACCCTGATGTCCCATTTATTTGTCCAGCAAGATAAAGGCCTTCAATTGCCTTTGTCTCTAATGTGGGTTTTAACTGGGTTGGGTCCACATAATCGTATTCTATTGCATATCCGGGTCTTAATATCTCAATCCCTTCTAACCCTTTGATTGTCCTTAAAAATCTTAATTGTACATCAATAGGAAGGCTTGTTGAGAGGCCATTTGGATAAATCTCGTTAGTCTCATATCCCTCTGGCTCAAGGAATATCTGGTGTCTCTCCTTATCAGGGAATCTAACAACCTTATCTTCAATGGAAGGACAATATCTCGGGCCTATGCCTTTAATTACACCCTTATAAAGAGGCGACCTGTCGAGATTTTCTTTTATTATTTCGTGGGTTTTAGCGTTTGTATAAGTGATATAGCATGGAATCTGCTTATTTTTAATCTCTTTTGTTGAAAAAGAAAATGGCGGTGGAGTCTCATCGCTGCCATGGGTTTCTAAATTTGAAAAGTCTATTGTCTTTGCATCCAATCTTGGACAGGTGCCTGTTTTGAGCCGTCCCATCCTAAAGCCAAGCTCTTTGAGCGACAAGGAAAGATTTATAGACGGCATATCCCCTGCCCTGCCTCCTGGAAAATTATTAAGCCCAATATGGATTAACCCCCTTAAAAATGTGCCTGTTGTTATAATAACAGCCCTGCTTTCGAAAATCTCACCGATATTCGTCTCTATGCCCGCGACCTTTCCATCCCTGACAAGAATCCTTTCAACCAATGCCTGTCGTATGTGCAGGTTTTCCTGTGACTCGAGGACAGACTTCATCCTAAGGCGGTATAATTGCCTGTCTGCCTGTGCCCTTGTTGCACGGACAGCAGGGCCTTTGCTTGAGTTTAGTGTTCTAAACTGAATGCCTGTGGCATCTATATTTTTTGCCATCTCACCGCCAAGCGCATCTATCTCCTTTACAAGATGACCTTTTGCAATGCCGCCTATTGCTGGATTGCATGACATAAGGCCAATGGTATCGAGATTCATGGTGAGGACAAGGGTTTTTAGCCCCATCGATGCACAGGATAAAGCAGCTTCGCAGCCAGCATGTCCAGCGCCAATAACTATGACATTGTATGTATTTTCTTTTGCCATTTTTAGCTCAACCTTAGCTTATTTTCTCATTGTTCCACGTGGAACATTTATACAGTGATTGCACAGATTTTTAAGAATACGATTACACAGATTAACATGAATTTCTGTATCGGTGTAATCCGCTGCTGGTAATCTGCGTAATCATAGGTTTTTATAATAACAAAGGTTCTCTTGAAACGCAATTTTTGATTAAGGCCGTAAAAATCAATATCTATTTTTGGTAAGAGGTGGGTTAAAATCCTTGACAGATATAGGAAATACAGGTTATAGAATTAGCAGTATGGAAGAGAAAAAAACCCCCGTTGAAATTGAATGCCCTGAATGTAAATTCAAATTCCGTTTATGGGTTCCAACAGGCCTTATCACCAAATGGAAAAGCGGAGAAGAGATTGGATGCATTAAGTGCAGGGCAAAGCTAAAACTGGAACCGCATAAAGAAGGTTTCCGTGTCGCAATTCCAGCGCCTTTGGAGGAAGAAGTGGCAGAGGTTCTTCCAGAGACAATGCCTGCGGGTGAGTTGATTCTTGTTGTTGATGATGATGCTGTTATCAGGAAGATGGCTGAAGATGCGCTTATTAAAAACAAATTAGCACCTTTAACTGCAAAGAATGCAACAGAAGCCCTAAATATCATAGCAAAGCAACAAGTGGCTGTTGTGATAGTTGACCTACATCTTAAAAACCCAAAAGATTCAGCGTCTACTATGAGCGGAGAGGAGTTCTTGCAGAAACTTGCAGATGATAGAAAAGGCATACCTGCCATTGTAACTACTGGTAAAGACCTTATAGACGACATTATCCTTGAGCCCAAATGGTATGACCTGAATGTCAAGGCATTTCTCCAGAAAGGAAGCCCTTTTTGGATTGATGAGCTCATCGTAAAGATAAAAGAAATCCTTAAAAAAGATTAGGCTATTCAGTTACGTACGGAGAAGTAGATAATGAATATATTAGTCGTAGGTAGCGGCGGACGCGAGCATGCCATTGTGTGGAAGATAGCAAAAAGCCGCAGAGTTAAAAAAATCTATTGTGCGCCAGGAAATCCTGGCATTGCCCAGCTTGCAGAGTGCGTTGATATCAAGGCCGATGATATAAGCGGATTGAGGGATTTAGCTATTAGAGAGAAGATAGATTTAACCATTGTCGGTCCTGAAGTGCCGTTAACCTTAGGCATTGTTGATAGCTTTGAAGACAAAGGACTAAAGGTCTTTGGTCCTTTAAAAAAGGCAGCAGAGATAGAGGGAAGCAAGATCTTTGCAAAAAATCTGATGCAGAAGTATGGAATTCCAACAGGGGGCTATAAGGTATTTAAAGATTCACGAGAGGCAAAAGAATATATAAAAGAGCACAGTTATCCGCTGGTTGTTAAGGCAGACGGTCTTGCGGCAGGCAAAGGTGTTATCATCTGTAAAACAAAAGAGGATGCCTTGGATGCAATAAAGCTTATCATGGAGAAGAAGGTCTTTGGTAGGGCAGGCGACAGGGTCATTATAGAAGAGTTTTTAAAAGGTGAAGAGGCGTCTTTTCTTGCAATAACTGATGGAAAGACAGTTATCCCTCTGCCGCCGTGTCAGGACCATAAAGCGGTTTTTGATGGAGACAGGGGGCCAAATACAGGCGGAATGGGTGCATATTCTCCAACGCCGATCATTACTCCGAAACTAAAAGAAGATATCATGGATAACATAATGGTTCCAACGATTAAGGCGATGGGGAAAGAAGGAAGGCCTTACAAAGGTGTTCTTTACGCAGGGCTTATGATTACAGGAAACGGACCTATGGTTTTGGAATTCAACTGCAGATTTGGCGACCCAGAGACCCAGCCCATAATGATGAGGCTAAAAAATGACCTCGTGGATGTACTTTTATCAGCGGTTGAGGGAAAATTGAATAAGATAAAGCTAAAGTGCGATAATAAATTTGCCTTGTGTGTAGTCATGGCAGCTAAGGGGTACCCGGGGGGTTACGAAAAAGGCAAAGAAATCAAAGGGATAGATGATGCGTCGAGGCTAAATGATATTGTTGTTTTTCATGCTTGCACAGCATTGAATGACAGCAAGCTGGTAACAGCAGGCGGCAGGGTCCTTGGCGTAACTGCTATGGGCGTAGGCGTAAAAAGGGCTATAAATAAGGCTTATGAGGCAGTATCGAGGATAAAGTGGGAGGGGGTGCATTATAGGAAAGACATTGGGGAAAAGGCGATTAGATAGGGTGACGGACGCGCCATTCAAGGTTCTAAAAGAGAGAGGCGGCTCACTTCTTTTCAGAAGTCCCAATTGTTCTCCAGTCAGTCAAATCTAAAGAGAGCATTAAGAAGTGGGAGAAAGACTTCAAGCGTTGGGCAAAGTATGGTGATGAATACTAAGTGTTGGACAGAGAACAGTAAATATGAATCAGAGAGCAGCATATGCTATTGATAGATTGACAGAGGAAGTAGGGAGGTTTTTATGTTAACGACCCATGAACATAAGGCGCTTGATACCCTTAAAAATGTAATTTCAAAGAAATATAAACTGATAGACTTTCTTATCTATGGCTCTAAAGCTTCTGGTAAAGATACTGAAGAATCGGACATTGATATCATGATTGAGCTTGAAGAAGAAGGTCGTAATGTGCGTTGGGATATTTATAATATGGTGGCAGAGATAAATGTGAGCTATGGCTGTGTGATTAGCCCAATATTATTTAGTCGTAGGGAGCTTGAAGATGGGCCAATGGATGAGTCGCCCATATATAGAAGGATAGCAAAAGAAGGAATCAGGATATGACTGCGGATGAGAAAAAAGATATCTTAATTCAGTATAGGCTTAGTCAGGCAACAGAGGCATTGGATGATGCAGTCTTTTTGTTCGATAACAACAGGGGTTTAAGAAGTGTGGTCAATAGGATTTATTACGCCATGTTCTATGCTGTTTTGGCCCTTCTTGTAAACGAACCTTTTCAAGGTTCAAAACACAGTGGTATCATCAGTTACTTTAACCGTCGTTTCATAAAGGAAAACATATTCTCTTCTGAAATGGAAATATCTGAACCTTGCGTTTGAGGCACGACAGGAAGTAGACTATAAAGAGTTTTCGGAACTTACAGCAGAAAATGTCCAAGAGCTTTTAAGGCATGCAAAAGTGTTTGTAGAGGAAGTAAGAAAATATTTAAAGAGGTGATTATGGCAAAACCACTTGTCGGCATCTTAATGGGAAGCGATTCAGACCTTCCTATAATGGAAGAGGCTGCAAAGGTATTATAAAGAGTTTGGCATACCGTATGCGATGACGGTTTCTTCATCCCATCGTTCGCCAAAGAAGGCTTCAGAGTGGGCAAAGAGCGCTGGAATATTCACAGTACAGATAATTGCTACAGCTCATAAAAGATTGCAGGAAAAACTCAGGGCATACAAAAAAACATAAGAAAGACGTGGAGGAAAAGGCTAAGAAGTTGAATGTATGACAACCCTTCTTAAAGTTGATGGGGCCTCAGCTTCACAATCAGTCTGGAAGCAGGTTCTTGATGTTTTTAAAAAAGGCGGTATTATTGCCTACCCTACAGAAACTTTCTATGGTCTTGGGGTTGACCCTTTCAATGAAACTGCTGTTAAAAAACTCTTTAATTTAAAAGGCCGCGAAGCAGATAAGCCAATATCAATATTGGTTAAAGATAAAAAGATGCTGGCAGAGGTTGCAGAAGAAATTCCATTGTCAGCAGAGAAATTGATAAAAAAATTCTGGCCTGGGCCGCTTACGATTATACTTAAGGCAAAGAAGTCAATTCCAATAACCCTCAGAGCAGGAACCGGCACAATAGCTGTGCGAATATCGAGCAATACAATAACCCAAAAACTCCTTGAGGCAATAGATTCTCCTATTACAACCACCAGCGCAAATCCATCCGGCAAAAAAAGTCCTGTAACAGCAAGTGAAGTTATGAATTATTTTAAAAATAAGGTTGACCTTATCCTTGATGGTGGCGTATTATCTGGTAAGCTTGGGTCAACAATAGTGGATGTAACAGAGGGCGATTTAAAGATAATAAGAGCAGGTGAAATTCCTATAGAGAGAGTAGTTGAGAGTCTAAAATGAATCTGACGAATAAACCGCATAAATTCCATGTTGCAAGTCTTTTTCTTGCATCTTGCGTCGTGTATCTTGCAACTGCTTTTACTGCACATGCTTTCTTTGTTGAATCTCAAGCTGCGACTAAAGGTATTTTAAAAACCATTGTTATAGACCCCGGGCATGGCGGAGAGGATACCGGCGCTATAGGACCGACCGGCATAAAAGAAAAGGATGTAAATCTAAACATCGCAAAGGAATTGGAAAAATTAATTATACAGAGGGTGGATGCAATAGTATTACTTACAAGAACAGATGATACGTTCGTTTCTTTGGATGAAAGGACTAACGTTGCCAATAAGAATAATGCAGATATTTTTATAAGCATCCATGCTAATGCATCATATAGAAAAGGCGCAGGTGGAGTTGAGACATATTTTTTGAGTTTTGATGCCTCTGATGAAGATGCAAAGAGGGCTGCTGCGTTTGAAAACGCAGTAGCATCTTTTGAGAATAAGGCGGTAAAGACAAACATCGACGACCTTAAGACGATTTTAATGGATATGGCTCAGACCTCAGTATTAAATGAGAGCAGTCAGTTTGCAGAGATAGTGCAGGAAAACCTGTGTAAGGTATTGAAGGTGGAAAACCGTGGAATAAAACAGGCCCCTTTTATTGTGCTTGTAGGCGCAGCAATGCCGGCAGTGCTCGTAGAAGTCGGATTTATATCTAATGCAAACGAGGAAAAAAGATTGACAGAAAAAGAAACGCAGAGAACAATCGCCGAGGCCATATTAAAGAGTATATTGACTTTTGACGGCATATTGCGGGCGAAGATGGAGTATGCATTAGAGTAATATGAAAATTGTAATTGCAACCAGGAATAAAGGCAAGGCCCACGAGATTAAAAAAAAATTGGCAGACCTTGATTTAGAGATACTCACCCTTGATGACTTTCTTGATATTTCTTCGCCTCGTGAGGATGGGAAAAGCTTCAGAGAGAATGCGCTGAAAAAAGCAAGATTTATAGCTGAAGAAACCAATATTCCAACCCTTGCTGATGATTCTGGCCTTGAGGTAGATGCCCTTAACGGGAAGCCGGGAATCTTCTCTGCACGTTATGCAGGTGAAAATGCAACCGATGATGAAAACAATAAAAAACTGTTAAAAGAGCTTAATGGAGTATCCTTGGAGAAAAGGGGCGCAAGCTATAAATGTGTCATTGCGCTTTTCTTTCCAAAAGATGAGGAGAAAATCATAGTTGAAGGAAGCTGTAAAGGTTTCATAGCCCTTGAGCCAAAGGGCAAGGGCGGCTTTGGCTATGACCCTCTGTTCTTTGTTCCAGAATACGGAATGACGATGGCTGAATTGCCAATCGAGATAAAAAACCGCATAAGCCATAGAGGAAAGGCATTATCAAAGCTTAGAAAGAAACTTATGGTCATTTTGGAGCAATAGAAATATCTATTCCCCTATTCTTGCGAGAAGCCCTTTTCTTCTTACAATACTAAAATTCCAGTAGAAAAATACAAGTGCTGTCAGTATGTATATGAAGTTCAATGCAGTTGCCCAGAGGACATCGTGCATGGGGAAGCCTCCGCCTGAAATAATTATCCTCATGCCTTCGAAGATGTGGGATGCTGGTATAAACTGGGCAATTGTCTGCAGAAAAGGGGGAAGCACCGAGACTGGATAAAACACTGCTGATACTGGCTGGAAGAGAAATGCAACAGCCCAGGCAAGGACTTCAGCCTCCTGGCCTAATCTCAGGATTAAGGCCATAGTAATAATCCCCAGTCCCCAACCCATAATTACAAGATTCACTATCATCGGGATAAGAGAAAGGCCGAGCAAGAATATATTAAAAGAATAAAATAGCCATGCAAATATAACCATTACTATGCTTGCGAGGAGAAGCTTTACAATACTTACCAGCATCAATGCAAATATATATTCAATAGGTCTGATAGGGCTTACAAAGATATTCAAGAGATTCCTTGCCCACATATCTTCCAAAAAAGATACTGACAATCCCTGCTGAGACCTGAAAAGGATGTCCCACAGGATTAATGCGCCGAGCAAAAAGGCAATAAAGTCAGGTAATGTTCCTTTAAACTTGGTAAGATATATAGTTATAAAGCCCCATATCACCAAATCCAGAAACGGCCAGTAAAATACCTCCATTAACCTCGGGATACTTCTTTTGTAGAGATAAAGATGGCGGATGACAAGTGCTAAAACTCTGTGGATTTTCATAGTTGCCTCGCTATCTTGAGGAACACATCTTCCAGGCTTTCCCCTTTAAACTGAGCCCTCACTTCTTCGGGTCTGCCCATAGCAATAATTCTCCCTTTATCCAGAAATATGATCCTGTCGCTCATCTCTTCCATCTCTCTCATATTGTGGGATGTGTAGAGGATAGATATACCCCTTTCTTTTTTTATCTTCTTTAAAAGTCTTCTGGTTTTATCTGCAATGTCAGGGTCAAGGCTCGCTGTGGGCTCATCAAGAAATAAGATCTTTGGCTCATTTAATAAGGCCTTAATGAGACATACTCTGGTTATCTGACCCGATGAAAGACTTCTTACAGTCTTATCTTTTATTTCCTCTATTTCAAAATCTTTCAGGAGCCCTACTATTCGTGCTTGCGGATTTTTAATATTATAGAGTCGCGCAAAGACCATAAGGTTTTCCATAACTGTAAGAGAATACGGCATTGCAACATAGCTTGAGGAAAAATTTACCTCTTTAAGAATCTTTTCCCTATTACGTTCTAAATCCAATCCAAAAATCTTAATATCACCAGATGTGGGGGTTGTTAGGGCCAACAGCATCTGTAGGGTTGTAGTCTTACCTGCTCCATTCGGACCTAAAAGGCCGAGTATCTCGCCAACATACATCTCAAAGGAGATATTATCCACTGCCCTGAGACCGTTAAATATCTTTGTTAGACCACTTATCTCAACGATAGGATTAGTCAGCATATTCACATCTTCTATCATAAACGCAGGAGAAATTTCCAGAAGTTCCTCGTGATCTGAGAGAAAATTCTTGCAAATACAATACCTAATATGCTACAAATAAAGATTCACGGAGTAGAAATTGTTAAGCAGACGGGGCGTAGCGCAGCCTGGTAGCGCACCTGCTTTGGGAGCAGGGTGTCGGAGGTTCGAATCCTCTCGCCCCGACCAGTTTCAGAAATGCAAATTGCAAAGTGCAATATGCAAATTTCAAAATGTTTTAAAACAATTTGCATTTTAAATTTTCCAATCTTCATTTTGCATTGCGCGAAGCGATTTGCGCCCGTAGCTCAGATGGATAGAGCAACTGCCTTCTAAGCAGTTGGTCAGGGGTTCGACTCCCTTCGGGCGCGCCAAACAAAGAAAGTGAAAAGCGAGAAGTCAGAAGTCAAGAGTATAAAAACCATATTTTTACTTCTGACTCCTGACTTTTGACTCTTCACGGCTTTTTCAATGGTGGGCGTAGCTCAGCGGTTAGAGCATCGGACTGTGGCTCCGAGGGTCGGGGGTTCAAATCCCCTCGTCCACCCCAGATAACAATTGCAAAATTGCAAAATGTAAATTGTAAAATTAAAGGTATTTTAAAAGAATTTTGCAATTTGAAATTTGCAATCTGCATTTTACAATATGCGAAGCAAATTGCGCCCGTAGCTCAGCTGGATAGAGCGACGGACTTCGAATCCGAAGGTCGCAGGTTCGACTCCTGCCGGGCGCGCATTAAAGAAAGTGAAAAGTGAGAAGTCAAGAGTTTAGCATTTAAGCTTTTTACTTCTGACTACTGACTTTTGACTCTTGACTGTCTTAGTGCGCCTGTAGCTCAGTGGATAGAGCATCAGCCTCCGGAGCTGAGGGTCGGAGGTTCAAATCCTCTCAGGCGCGCCAAAGAATCTCCATCAATTCCATATTGAGCCAAAAGAATGCCTCTCCTCTTCAGCTATTTCTTAAAAATACATTAAAATTCCCTTGACCCCCCCCCGTAGATGATACTATGACGTCAAAAAATAAAGGAGGTAAGGATATGAAAAGACTGATCATAGTTTTGAGCATCATTCTGTTTCTGCCAAGCATTGCGCTTGCAGGCAAAGGTGGAGGTAACACGCAGCCCACTGCCCCGTGGCCCATGTTTGGAAATAACCCCCAGCACACAGGCCAGAGTAGTTATGCGGGGCCAAGTGCGGGAACAGTCAAGTGGGATGTTAATACTGGAATGCAAGGTAACGGCTCAAACAGTGTAGTTATCGGCCAGGATAAGATAGTATACGTTGCCGGCCATATTTATAACACTGTAACACTAGTGGAGGATGACTTCTTGGCAGCGTATAACCCGGATGGCACTTTAAAATGGCAATCTCTGTTATACAACAACACTGCCCACTCTTACGATTCTACCTCGGCTATAAGTTCTACAGGTACGATTTATGTGACTACTTATTCAAGTGCATCTTTAACTCGGTATCTTCACGCAGTAAGTCCGTCTGGAGAGATTTTATGGCAGACCTTTTTGGGGGGAACTCCACTTCCAGTTTCTACAATAACTGTCGGAAAAGACGGGACAATATATGTGCCAGGTACTGAATTAACAGCAGTAAACCCTGACGGCACCATAAAGTGGATGTACTACTGCAACTATTGCAGTTCAATCGCAATGTCCCCGGAAGGGAACGCCATTTATACTGTGATGTCCGAGAGTTACAACGGTAATCTGAGCCTAGTTGCGCTGAATTCAAATGGCGGCACCTTATGGAACCTCCCACTTGGTGAAAGCGGCTATGGTATCCGATATCACAACCCTATCGCGGTCGCCGATAATGGGACAATCTATGTACATAGTATATGGGATAATATAGTATATCTCTCTGCTGTCACTCCTTCAGGAACCGAAAAGTGGAGATTCGCGACAGATGGACTTTATTACAGGTCTACATTAGTCCCTTCTGTTTCCAAAAATGGGAATATCTATTTTCTTATAGGAGATGTTGGTTTAACTAACACGGCAAAGATATACAAGCTTGATAGCCGGGGAAGGCTTAAATGGACATATACGATAAACGATAATTGCCAGAATAACGGCCCTGCCATAGATGCCAATGAAAATATTTATGTTGGCAGCGATGATGGCACTGTCTATAGTTTTACTTCTGGTGGGGCGTTAAGATGGAGCGTGATACCACCTAACGCGAATTATTTCTGGGGAAACTCTCCGGCGCTGGGCAGCGACGGCAGGCTGTATATTAAAAGTACTTCTTATCTCTATTCCATAGGGCAATAGCGCCCTCGCGGCACTCCATGCCCGAACCCAAAAAGGGTTCGGGCATGATTTTATGAACTCATGCATTCATGTGTTGTTAAAGAATATTTCGGGACCTTTGAGAAAGCGTAGGTTTGTCATTTCTAACCCTCGATAACAACCTTCGAGGGAATGCTTGAACGGGGAACCCATTGTTCTTAAAAAATAAAAACTTCTGGATTCCCGCTCCCTGCTTATAACCCGCAGGGACAAGCTTCGCGGGAATGGCGCAGAAACTGAATTTTTCAAAGGTCTCTCCTCTCAGGCGCGCCAAGTAATACAGCGATCCAGCACTCGAGCGATCACAAGATCAAGCAATCGTGTTATTAAAGCTTGATAGCTGGGTAACTTGATAGCTCGATAGCTGCCTTACTCTCCCAATGCCTCTAATTTGGCAGGGGATTTTATAATAATCTCTTTCCTCTTTATTTCAATAATTCCTTCATCTTTAAAGCTTTTTAAAAGACGTATTGCTGTTTCCTGGGTTATTCCAAGAAGCTCTGCAATTTCAAGGCGTGAGAGCGAAAGATTTAACTTAACACGGGTATTATCCTTAACGCCGTATTCGTTTGCGAGCGTATTAAGAAGATGTGCCATCTTTTCTCGGGCATTCATAAGTCCCATGCTTCCTATCTTTGAATAGGCGTGGTCGAGTTCTTTGCTTAATGCAATAATAATCTTTTTTGCAATAGCAGGATGTCGTTCTATGATATGGAAGAAGGACCTCTTTTCTATAAAGCAGAGCTCACAATCGTCCATGGCAATCGCTGTATTTCCATAACTTTTGCCATTGTAGAATGTTTCCATGCCGAGAAGCTCGCCGGCCTGAAGAATCTTTATAATCTGCTCTTTGCCGTCTCGTGAGGTTTTTATAAGCTTAACCCTGCCGTTCTTAACTACGTAAAACCCAGGACACGCATCACCCTCTATAAAGATTACATCCCTTTTTTTATAAAAGGAGGTTACGACAAAATCCTGAAACAATTTAAGCTGTTCATCGGTGAGGTCTGTGAAAAGTGTGTTTTCCTTGATTCTACAATGACATAAAAGACAGATGGACTCCTGCGTCATGACAGAATTATATTTACTATTTACATGCATTTCAAGCTGTTTATTCGTCATAATCTATTAATCTGTCTATCAAGTGTTTATTCCTTCTACTAATTCATTGGTTTCTAAACTGATAAATTCATGAAGTAATTTTGCCATTTCCTGATAAAATGGTTTATCACTATAGGTAGCTACCTTTTTGGCAAACTCCTGTGCCCATTTGGAGAGGTGGTTTTCTAAAAACCTTTTCTGAAATTCAATCCACCTCTTTGCTTCATCGTCCCCACTGTTCTGATATGCGCTTGCCTCTTTCTGCGATAAGTGGCTAATAAATTCAAGTTCTATGCCTATATGGTCTGGGAATCCACGGAAATCATCAGGGAGGATAAATCCACACTGTTTGTAGAATTTTACTGCTTGGTCCGCATAAATTTGCATATAAAGGCCTGCCCGCGTAACACTCTCTGTTGGATTTACACCACCCGGCAGTATAAATAATGCTGCATACTCTTCAGCCAATTCCTCACATAATTGCGTTGGTTCACGGTTGTAAAACACCTCTCCAAATGCAGTACCTAAATCTTTCAGGGTTTCTTTTATACTGTTTCCTCGAAACATTTCTATGGATTCAGGAGAAAGCTCTTTGATAAATGCGATGGAAAGAAGTTTATAAACATTACTCCTTGCTCGTGCATAATCGCTCTTATCCTTTTTCTGGGCAACTATTGTCATTTTTCAATAACCATGGATGGTTCCTTATCTGTTTCACATACACCTTTGGGAATAACAAAGGACTTTGGATAATCGGAAAATTCGGAATCAACAACTGTATTTTCCTCAGGAGTAGCATGCTCCTTTGACTGGCTTGATGAACTTGACTTACTGGACTGCCCCTTGGTAATCTCCGAATTATTCCGTTTAATTTTCACATCCGAGGGTGTACTCAATGAATCTCCAGCAAAAGTATGGGAAGGAAAAGGGCTAAGCAAAAGACATAAAATTGTTAAAAGAATTATAAAGGATTTCATACATGCCTCTTTTTTATTATATTTTATAAGGGCTACTGAATGCAATAAAAATACAATGGGCGGCTATAAAACAAAGCCGCCCATTGTATTACCGCTTGAGCAAAAGAACGTGCGTTTAGTGACCTTTCTTGAGTTCAGCTGGTGGCAGTTGAGTTACCTTTACCTCTGGATGCATCTCTCTGTGCTTATCACCGGTATACGCATATCTCATGGTCTCTTTGAAAAACTGGAAGTGTTTCTCATTGTCAAATTTGGTATCCCCAAATTGGTCGCCAGGCTGAGCAGGCGTAACGATCACAACAGTGTCATACCACCCCTGCGAGCCGCCTATGGGGTCTGCTGAGACAGGGATTATATCATTGGGGTTTACTCCTGCGCTCTTCCACCAGATGTTGTGAGTATCTGGGTCTTCCAGTTCTGAACCTGCCCACATGGGTGCAGCATCCCGTGGTTTTGCAGTTGCAATCCTGCCGAATTTCATGCCCAGAGTATTGGAGACAGCAACAACCTTTGGATGGATGCCCTCTGTAACCCTCGCCTTGGCAACCAGATAGCCTACAGGGCTTGTAATCCTGATTAAATCTCCATCCTTTATCCCTTTTTCATCTGCTGACTTCGTGTTAATCCATGCTGCATTCGTGTGAACGATCTCATTGAGCCACTTTATATTTGTGGTTCTGCTCTGGGTGTGCACATTCCATTTAAATGTGGTCAAAATCATCTCATCAGGCCGTAGTTTAGAGCTTCCATCCTTATTCCAGTGCCACGGATGTGGTTTAAATACAGGCATGGGGTTAAATCCGTACTTTTCATAGCTTGGCACATAAATATTTATCTTTCCATCCGGTGTGCCAAAACCCTTATACTTCTTTCCGCGGATTACAACCTTGCCATTTGGGTCTTCCTTTTTATAGAGACCATACTCTGCCCTTATCTCCACACCATCCTTGCCCACGATCTTGCCTGTTGCCGGGTCAAGTCTGCCGTAGATGGGCCACACACCGTTTTTCTTGAACTCCTCCCAGTTAAGTCCCTGTACACCGGCAAACTGCTGCCTCACATAATCCTCACCGTTCTTGAACTCCCAGTATTTCCTCATATCCTTGCTGCCATCCGGGTCTATCTTGTGGATTATTCTCTTTAAAACCTCTCGGTATTCCACTGCCTCTCCGAGTGGTTTTATAACAGGCTGCCTTAAGCCAAGCCATGGCCAGAGGCTTGAAGGCATGCTTTCCGGATCATGTCTTTCAAGATAAGAGCAATCAGGTAAAATTAAATCCATAAGATTTACATTCTCATTCATCTGGTTAGAGAATGTAACACTGAATGGGATGAGTTTTTCATCCATCAGTATCTCTCGCCACATGCTGGCGGCAGGGTGGGTATAGCCTTCACTGGACATATAATTAAAATACATGCTAATCTTTTGCTTCCCCTCTTTTATCCAGAACGGCACCAGATGGGATACCTTGTGGCCTGCCAGAGGATAGTCAGGTGGCGAAGAAAGAAAGCTCGGCTCTTTGCCGCCTTCTGGTGCAGGCTGCGGCTGGCCATAGCCCATACCCCTCGGCAGGCAATAACCGCCTTTTACCTCGATATTGCCTGTAATTATCGGCAGAAGCATTGTGCTTCTCTCGTTATATGAGCCGTAGAGGTGCTTTGCTGGGCCTCTATACGTGTAGGTAGTGGCTGGCTTTGTTGAGGCAAATTCAATAGCAATCCTCCTAATATCCTTTGCACGGACACCTGAATATTTTTCAGCCATTTCAGGAGTGAACTGTTTAAGGTATGCTGCGAGTTTATCTGCAGGGTAGTTTGTCCAGTCATTGATAAATTGTGTATCTGCCAGACCTTCCTGCATAATCACATTTGCCATTGCAAGGGCAACAATACCGTCTGTGCCAGGGAATAGGGGGAACCATTCATCTGAACGGCCTGCGGTATTCGAGAGCCGGACATCAAAGGTTACGAGCTTTGCCTTGTTCTCTGCCACACCCTCCGATATTCTCTGAGAATAAGGATTGTGGAAATAGGCTGCCTCCAGGATGTTGCTGCCGAAGTTAATAATATACTTAGTATTGGCAAAGTCAGGGGTTTCAATATCAGGCCCCCATGTTGGCTCCATGCCTATCTTTTTGCTGGATTCGCAGGTAGATGTGTGATTTACGCCCGTATTGGTTCCGAGCGTTTTCATAAACCTGCCTGTAGCGCCACCGCTCCTATCCCTTCCCCATTTGAACATAATCTCATTGGGATGGCCTTTACCCAAGACAGCCTTTATCCTGTCAGCAACTTCAGCAATTGCCTCATCCCAGGACACCCTCTTCCACTGTCCGCTTCCCCTTGGACCGGTCCTCCGTAAGGGATAGAGAATCCTATCTGGGTCATACACATGCCACATCCCTACATTGCCCTTTGCGCACAGTCTTCCTCTCGTAGAAACATGTTTTGGATTACCTTCAAGTTTTACAATTCTGCCATTTTCTACGAAGGCTAATCCGCCGTCTTCGATATTGCAAACAAGGCATGTATAAGGGACAGATGTCCTCTCTGCAAGGGTTTCAGCAGAAAAATCCCTGCCTCCTAATTCTGTTTCCATGGCCTTTAATACACTCGGCGCAACGGCAAGGGCTGCGCCCGATGCTGCGCCAAGTTTTAAAAAACCGCGTCTTGATATTTCAGGCATAGTTAAAACCTCCTTTCGTCTTAGTAAACCTGCTGGATTAACTGCCCTGATAAGAGTATGATATGTCTCAAGCTATATGAGGCCAGTATTATCAGTGCAGATGCTATAGCAATACCGTTTGTGCTGGCTCCGAATCGCGGGGCTAAGAGTATGCCCAAAGGTATAAATGTGCCGAGCAGCCAGCTAATTCCCCAATAAAGGAAACCATAGTTTGCATATATTAAGGTTAGCGTGTAATGTTCCTCCTCGCCTCCATATGCAAGCACCACAGATTGTGCGAGGAGCATGACAAAGGTAGCTGTTGCAGAAAATAAAAGTATATTTCTTAATCCTTCCAGCAGCTCCTTGCTGAGCGCATCTTTATTTATAAAATAGGCTATCAGGCTTACCAGCCCTACCCCGGATGATAAAGAAAGGATCAAAAAGAGCGGCGATATAACTGCACTATGCCAAACAGGTCTGCCAGGATGAACTGCCAAATCAAATCCAGTGTATATAGGAAGACCAATGGCAAAGAGACCGCCTATGGTGCCAAAGAGCTTCACGAGCGGGTTTTGCGTATAGAGTGCCCATCCATATAGTATGCTGAACAACCCCATGCCCATAAGAAGGAGCGTCCCCCACATTAGCGGCGAAGACATGTGCCAATAATTAGGAAAAAATAGATAGATAAATCTTCCGGGTGTTGTTAGGTCAAATATAAGTATGGGGCCCGTTATCAGAAGGAGTATAAAAGAGATTACCCATGAAGTTTTACTCAGAGGCATATACTTTCCTTCTCCTGGACATACATGAGGAAGCATTGATAAGATAAATGCGCCTGCGCTCATGCCTATCAGGAAAAAATAAAGGGCATAGGAAGCTCCCCAGGGTATTACATGAAAAACAGTAGAACTAACAATAGATTCCATAATTTCACCTCCCCACATAGTTTTCAAAGTGTTCTTGATGGTCTTTTAAATCTTCTTTTTGCTGAGCGCTCAGATTCTTAAATACTTTTGCAGGTTCGAGGCCAGACCTATTTGCAAGGATATAATACACCTGAGGCTTAGTGCCCTTTTCAGGTTTTAAGACTACTGTTGGATTAGTGTCAATAAGCTTTCTAACTTCCGACTTCGGATCATTAATATCTCCGAAAATCCTTACCCTGCCGATACAGGTCTGGGCACAGGCTGGCACGAGCCCTTGCGTTACCCTGTGGAAGCAGAATGTGCATTTGTCAACCACCTTTGTTGGAAGATTTGGATTGCTCCGCTTTGCAGGAAGGATGTGTCGCGCATTGTAGGGACATGCAACCATACACGTCCTGCATCCAATGCATCTTTCGTAACGTTGAAGCACAAAACCGTCTTCATGTTTGTAAGTTGCCTGAACAGGACAGGCCTTGACACAAGGCGGGTCATCGCAGTGGTTGCAGAGTCTTGATAGGAATTGCCTTCGGACATTCGGGTATGTGCCATACTCCTCGTATTGAACCCATGTCCTCCATACACCGAGTGGAACTTCAAACTCAGCCTTGTCAGCGAGCACACAGGCCATGCACCCTATGCACCGCCTTAAATCAATTACCATTGCATACCGTTTTTTGCCAAGCACGCCCAGGGAAGGTGGTGCCTGCAAACCAAAAGAACGTTCAGACATATTGACCTCCTTTCCTTACATAAGGATATTCTTTATTACAAATGTATGCTAAGTAAAGCATGGCTTTTTGTATTGTCAAGGGCTGTATATGAAAATTTTTTTAAGGCCCATAGAAAGAATGACAGCCTTTCCTTACCATAAGGTCTTTTGACAATCGCATCGTAAGTAAAGCATGGTTTTCTGTGTTGTCAAGGGGTGGATTAACAATTTCTGTAAAGTCCATAGACATAAAGACTACCCTTCTTTGAATTAGGTATATTTATATCCACATCCCCTTATCGGGAGGAGTCATGTCTGAGCAGAGGTGCTATAAACAGCAGAGCGAATCCGCTATGCATATTCTTATATACGAATATACGAATATTGTCAAGTGAAATCTTTCTCTCGTGAATGGCAGCGCAGGTGATAGCATAAATATCCTCTTTCTGTGTTCTATGCTTTAAATCTCTGCTGAAATATGTTAACAAGTTTACTGCATTTTTGGAGGAATCATGAAGCTTATAAAAGATTTTAATCCGTTAAATATCCTCAAGAGGGCCTTGCAACACGGTGGCGATTTTGCGGACATTTATATGGAGGAAACGTTTAATACCTCGATTATCTGCGAAGACAATAAGATCGAAAAGGTCGTCTCAGGAAGAGACCGGGGGATAGGTTTAAGGGTGATTTTTGACTTCAAGACCGCCTATGCGTATACAAACGATTTAACAGAAAAGGGGCTCCTGGAGTTAGCAGATACGGTGAGTAAGGCTGTAAAAGAGGGAGGGTCAGGAAAGGATATTGGTCTCGTTAAAAAAGAGATTGCCCCAGGCTTTTCTATAAAGGTCCCTCCTCAAAGCGTCGACCTGTTAGAAAAGGTCGAACTTGTGAAAAAGGCAAACACATTTGCAAGAGGTTTTGACAATCGGATCGGACAGGTCAAGGTGGTCTATGGTGATGGATTCAGGCAGATGGTTGTTGTAAATTCCTATGGCCAATGGGCTGAAGAAGACAGGATAGGGATTCTTTTTCTCGTTCAGGTTGTTGCAAGAGAGGGGGATGTGGTGCAGACAGGATACGAGCCTGTTGGCGGGGTTATGGGGTTGGAAATATTTGAAGAAACCCCGCCCGAGAAGGTTGCTGAGTTAGCCTCAAAAAGGGCTCTCCTTATGCTCAAGGCAAGAAAGGCCGAGGGAGGAAAGATGTCGGTAGTACTCTCTAACGAGGCAGGCGGCACCATGATACATGAGGCTGTTGGCCATGGCCTTGAGGCAGACCTGGCACAGCAGGGGCTTTCTGTCTATTCTGGGAAGATTGGTGAAAAGATAGCCTCTCCTTTGGTCACGGTAATAGACGATGCCACAATTCCCTATAGGCGCGGTTCCTTTTTCTTTGACGATGAAGGAACCCATGGACAAAAGACAATTCTTGTAGAAAATGGAGTTTTAAAAAATTATATGTATGATCGGCTTACAGCATTAAAGGATGGTGCGGTATCAACAGGGAATGGGAGACGTGAATCTTATCACCATAGGCCAATCCCGAGGATGACCAACACCATGATTGCCCCTGGCAAAACAAACCCTGAAGATATTATCAAATCGCTGGGAAATGGGCTTTTTGTAAAAAAGATGGGCGGGGGTCAGGTAAATACAGTAAATGGCGATTTTGTATTTGAGATTACAGAAGGTTATTTAATAGAAAAGGGAAAGATTGGAGAGCCAGTTAGAGGCGCTACGCTCACTGGAAACGGGCCACAGATATTGAAAAATATAGATATGGTAGGTTCTGACCTTGGTTTTGCAATAGGCACATGTGGTAAAGATGCCCAAGGCGTCCCTGTCTCAGATGCCCAGCCTACTTTGAGGATACCTGAAATAGTTATTGGAGGCGAGGTGAAATAAAAAGGTGTATTCTTCATTTAAAGAATACACCTTTTTATTTTCACTCTACGTTAAAGAAGGTTTTTTTCAATGACTCAAATCACTCTGCATTAATACTTGCTTCCTCAATAATCACATCATACTTATAGCCGAATCCAAAGTCCTTGTTGGTAGTTAAGGTCCCATTTATCAGGACAATTTTTCCAACCTGTGCGGTCTGGTTAGTGGTTACGGTTATGTCATTTGTGCCAGCGCTGCCGGTTCCATCTTGCAAATGAATCCAATTCTTTCCCATAATACCACTGCTAAACTTTACTACTTTGCCGCGGACATTAATCTTCGCGCCACTAAGTTCCTTCTGCTTCGAGAATAGTTCTTCTACAGTATATCCGCCTTTTGCCTTTTTTATCGAATCTTTTTCAGCTGCCTGTGCGATTTCTTGTACTCCCAAGGCAATGGAAATGAAGAAAAATGCTGTAACAATGCTCCTAAGGAATTTCATGGGTATCCTCCAATGATTTATTTCCCTATATCAGAGGGTCTTCGCTTGAGAGGCCTTTGTATGTGCTCAGCATCAGAGGATTGCACGTTATTGACTGGGGGATATGGCTTCTTTTAGGAATGCCCGCATCTACTGGGTTTGTGCGCTAATATATATCATATGCGGCTTGAATAAGCAAATACTTTCTATCGTCGTCCAACGGCGCAGATGGTTGAGTTAGGTATACGGAGACTGCCGTCCGGCAAAGTGTATTGCCGAAAGGCCTCTGCAATTGAATGACGGAATTCAGCCTTCCGAGCTTCTGGTTGTGAGGCGAGCATCGCAACGATTGGGGCAGGAACCTCGCTGATAAATTGAATGTATGCCTCTACAGACGCGAATTCTACAGGAAAGGTCAAGGCTTCTGAATGTATTTCCGTAAAGCCAGATTGTGTCATCTCCTTCTCCAGAACACCGCCTGCTAAACCAAATAGAGACGGAGCCCCCGAGGGTGCTTGCGGCATTTGAAAAACATTTTTTGCAATACTTAGTGGCAAGCTGAGGAATGGCACCTTTGATGCTTCATCCAAAACAGAGGTTGCAAACTTTCCGTGCTGAACTAACATTTGTCGTATTCGCGCTAATGTTGCCACAAGATTGGGTAGGAACATCAGCCCCCATCTGCAAAGGATGGAGTCAAAGCTTTTCTCAGGAAAATCCATAACCTCTGCGTCAACTACTCGAAACTCCAGATTTTTTAAACCCGACTGTGCCGCTCGGTCCTGCGCAATCGCAAGCATCTGATGAGATTGATCTGTAGCAACAACATGCCCGGCAGGACCAACAAGCTGCGAAACAGTGATTGCAGGCTCACCAATGCCTGTTGCAATATCCAGAACCTTATGTCCTGGCCGCACCCCTGCCATTTCAATCAAGCGATTACTAACGTGTTGCGCTCCCTTTTCGAATATTTTCCACCACTTCTTCCAGCTACTTGCAACCGCGTCCCACTGTCTTTGCTGTTCGGCCTTATACCGATCAGGGTCCGAGGATTTTGCACACATAGTCTTCACCTCCTCTTAAATAAAAATAATGTGATTCATCTATGCAACCCATTTTTTATGGGTTGCGATTACGGTCTACATCCCTTCAAGAACTCCTATATTTGCATCTGAGAATAGATACAAGAAGTTTGGTCTGGGATTTATAATGAGAGTGCTACCTGTACTGCTCCACAATCAAGCTCAGTTTGGTGGGCGGTACTGGATTCGAACCAGTGACTTCCACCGTGTGAAGGTGACACTCTACCGCTGAGTTAACCGCCCATTTTTTGGTGCAGATTTTAGAAAAATGTTATAGGAAAAAAGATAACGAAGTCAAGGAAAAAGCATTTCCAAAAATCAATGTCTATTTTTGGGCATTTCTTGTATCGAGCGTCTTCTCAACCTCGGCCTTACTCTCAACCTTTCCTCTTTTCCATAGGCACATATTTCTGATTCCGAAGACCTATGTATTTCTGGTCTGGCCTATATATCTTATTTGTTTTTAGCTGTTCAAGCCAATGTGCAAGCCATCCTGCGACACGGCCTATGGCAAATATAGGAGTAAACAGATCTGTGGGGATGCCGATCTCCTGAAGCACTATGCCTGAATAGAAGTCCACATTTGGATACAGTTTCTTCTTCGCCAGCTTTTCATTTACGACCTTTTCAACCTCTTCTGCTATCTCAAGCAGATTGCTCTGCCCTCGCTTATCTGCGTAGAGCTGATGCGCATATGTCTGCAAAAATGTTGCCCTCGGGTCTTTTGTCTTATAAACCCTGTGTCCAACTCCCATTATCTTTTCATGTTTTTCAAGCAACTTTTCGATATATGGACGCGCATTTTCTTTTGAGCCTATCTCTTTAAGCAAATATATAACCTTTTCATTTGCGCCTCCGTGCAATGGGCCGCTAAGTGTTCCTATAGCTGATGATATGACTGTATAAGGGTCTGCCAACGTTGAGCCTACTACCCTTGCGCTGAATGTAGATGCATTCATTGTATGGTCTGCGTGCAGAATGAACATCGCATCGAGTATCTTTTCCGTGAATGGGTCAGGGGCCCTCTCAAAAAGCATATAGTAAAAATTTGCAGCAAAAGACAACTCGTTATTTGGTGGGATAGGCGCATCGCCATGCCTTAATCGTTCACAGGCAGCAACTATTGTAGGCATCTTCGCAATAAGCCTTACAATTGACCAATAGCGGCTCTCTTCATCAAACACATTTCTTGCAGGGTAGTACATTCCCATAGCTGCCACAACTGACTGGAGATATTCCATGGGGTGGCCGTTTTCAGGGAGGAATTCCATCATCCGGAGTATCTTTACCTTTAGTCGGGTATGATAAGTTATATCGTTCCTAAATTTCTCAAATTCGGCTCGGGATGGGAGTTTGCCAAATAACAAAAGATAGGTGACTTCAAGGAAGGTGCTTTTTTCAGCGAGGACTTCAACAGGTATGCCGCGATATTCTAATATCCCCTTTTCACCATCAACATAGCTTATGGCAGATTCAGCAGCAGGGATGCCTGCAAGGCCTGGGACGACTTCCATGTGTCTTTCTTCCATAAGATGATAGAACCTCAACTGAAATTGTTCATAATATATCCTACAAAACTTTTTATTGTCAACTTCTTATTCTTTCTACCCCGAAAATAGACATTGATTTTTGGGGAAACTGGCAAGTTGTCCCCGATAGATTCAGTCGGGGACGGAGGCCATTTTTGCGATGCAGCCCTCCCCCTTTATCCCCCTTAGGAGGGGGACAAGGGGAGGATACGGTGAAGAGCAAAAATGCGCCGACCACAAGCTAAGCTTGGTCAAGGCACGCTGAGCGTGCCGACAACGAAGTATGCCTGTCCCCGAGTGTCTCTATCGGGGAGCAGGCAAATCGCAGGTTTGTAAAATAGCGAGGGTTTCAATCGCTATTTTACGGTCTACTATTGCGCATAGCAACCCCTACTTTATTACAATATATATGAATCCTGCACTGTGTGCATAATGGCGAAATAGGCTTGCAGATATTTTGGCCAAAGGTAACGAGGAGGTTATTTATGATAATCCAGTATCTTTTGGGAAGCTTTTCTCTTAATGCAAATTCTGTCTCTTCCGGCGTTTTTGTATTCACATAACCCCAGCGGTTGATTATTCTATGGACGTGCGTATCAACGCATATGCCCGGTTTTCCATAACCCATTGTTACAACAAGATTTGCTGTCTTTCTACCCACACCCTTAAATGCTAATAAGTCATCAATGGTATCAGGCACTTTCGAGTGATATTTTTCTATCAGTTCTGTAGAGATATTTTTAATAACCTTTGCCTTATTCCTGTAAAAACCAACAGGATATATGGCCTTTTCAATAGTTCTGTTAGAAAGCCTGCTCATGGTCTCAGGAGTCTTTGCAAGGCGGAACAATCGTTCAGAGGCTTGAGCAGTTGTATTGTCTTTTGTGCGCAGGCTTAAGATACATGAAATCAATACCATAAATGGGCTGCTGGATTTATTAGAGATTTGGGTGACAGCAGGGATAGTAAATGACGCATTGACTTGTTTCAGTATTTTTATGACCTTTGGGATGTCCCTGGCGCGCATGTAGGTTGTTTTATATCAAATAAATCCCAATGTCAAAATTCAAATCAAGCTCAAATTCCAAAATCCAAACTTAATTTTTTTGACATGGGGATTTTGCCCCTGATTGAATCTATCAGGGGTTCATTTGACCTTTGAGCTTTGAAATTTGACATTTCTTACATGTATTTATTTGTCCATAAAACAAAAAGGGCGTCCTGAACATTCAGGACGCCCCTCTGAAACCTATTCATGATAGGACTCTGACCTTACATCATGCCTTCCATGCCGCCCATGCCCGGATGCATTCCGCCTGGCATACCGCCGCCTTTTTCTTCTTTTGGCTTTTCAGCAATAAGCGCCTCGGTTGTCAGCATAAGCCCTGCAATAGACGCAGCATTCTGGAGCGCATATCTTGTAACCTTTGTCGGGTCAATAACGCCTGCCTTTAAAAGGTCTTCATAGACTTCGGTTGCGGCATTAAAACCGAATGCGCCGCTCTCTTTCTTTACCCTTTCAACAACTATTGAACCCTCTGCGCCTGCATTGGCTGCAATCTGCCTTATCGGTTCTTCAAGCGCTTTTTTTACAATATTAACGCCAAACTGCTGGTCGCCTTCAAGTTTGAGCTTTTCTACTGCAGGTGAGATCCTCAAATATGTCACGCCGCCGCCCGGGACAATCCCCTCTTCAACAGCAGCCCTTGTTGCGTGGAGCGCATCTTCAACCCTCGCCTTCTTTTCTTTCATCTCCACCTCGGTTGCAGCACCGACATTTATTACAGCAACACCGCCGACAAGCTTTGCAAGCCTTTCCTGGAGTTTTTCCTTGTCATAATCTGATGTTGTCTCTTCAATCTGCGCCCTTATCTGCTTTACACGGCCCTCTATATCAGCCTTTTTGCCGGCTCCGTCAATGATGGTTGTATTTTCCTTGTCAATCACTATCCTCTTTGCCTTTCCAAGGTCCTTAATGTCGACAGTCTCCAGCTTTATACCAAGTTCCTCTGCAATGAGTTTGCCGCCGGTAAGGATTGCGATATCCTCCATCATTGCCTTTCTCCTGTCGCCAAATCCGGGGGCTTTGACAGCGCAGCACTGGAGTGTTCCACGTAGCTTATTGACAACCAGGGTGGCAAGCGCCTCACCCTCGACATCCTCTGAAATAATGAGGAACGGCCTGCCCATCTTTGCAATCTTTTCAAGGATTGGGAGCATATCTCTCATATTGCTGAGCTTCTTCTCATTGATAAGGATAAAGGCATCCTCTATGACACATTCCATTCTCTCGGCATCTGTTACAAAGTATGGCGAAAGATAGCCTCTGTCAAACTGCATACCTTCAACAACCTCAAGGGTTGTCTCCATACCCTTTGCCTCTTCAACAGTGATTACCCCTTCTTTGCCGACCTTATCCATTGCCTCTGCAATGATATCGCCGATTGTACTATCGCCATTTGCAGATATGGTGCCTACCTGGGCAATCTCTTTTTTATCCTTTGTCGGCTTGCTTATCTTTTTCAGCTCCGCAACCGCCGCCTCAACAGATTTGTCAATACCCCTCTTTAAATCCATTGGATTGTGGCCTGCAGCAACAAGCTTTGCACCCTCTCTGTATATGGCCTGGGCAAGGACTGTTGCAGTAGTTGTACCATCACCCGCCACATCGCTTGTCTTGGATGCCACCTCCTTAACCATCTGAGCGCCCATGTTTTCATATCTGTCTTCTAATTCTATTTCCTTTGCAACTGTTACTCCGTCCTTTGTAATTGTTGGTGAACCAAAGGATTTCTCGATAACAACATTCCTTCCTCTTGGGCCAAGTGTAACCTTCACAGCATCGGCCAGCACATTTACGCCATTTAAAATTGAATTTCTTGCCTTTTGACCAAAGGCTATTATTTTTGCAGCCATTTTATTCCTCCTTTTTTTAGATCAGCTTAAACAGTTTAATCGGTTTAAACGGTTTAAACAGTTATTTTACTATTATTCCAAGAATGTCATCTTCTCTTAAGATAAGATGGTCTTCCCCTTCCACCTTGACCTCGGTTCCGCCATACTTGCTATAGAGTACCCTGTCTCCAACCTTGACATCAAGGGCTATTCTCTTGCCATCATCGCTCACCTTCCCTGGCCCAACCGCAACAACCTCTCCCTCAATGGGTTTTTCCTTTGCAGAATCAGGGATGATTATACCCCCTTTTGTCTTTTCATCTTCCTCCAGTCTCTTTACGAGAATCCTGTCATGAAGCGGTTTAATCTTCATATAAAATCCCTCCTTTTGAATTATATTTTTTCAATAATATATGCGCCTATAGGTTGGTTGTCAAGGGCAAAATTAGCACTCTCAACCCGAGAGTGCTAATTTTCTGAAAAATTTAAGCTATGGAATAACTTATGGACTCTCTGAAAAACTACCTTTTAAAAAATTGTCATGCCCGAATGTCTCTATCAGGCATCTGTAACTTGTTGATTGTAAAAGAACCGGATTCCCGATAAAAACCTCGGGAATGACAGAAAAAGAGTTTTTCAGAGTGTCCTTATTAGTAATTGATGATATACTAATGAGAGCATAATACAGATTACATTTGCGTTATTCCAAGAAACATCACCATTTCTGTCATGCCCGAATGCCTCTATCGGGCATCCAGAGTAATCGTAATGGATTCCCGCTAAATACATGCGGGAATGACGAATAGGGATATTTAGCAGATGAAAAATGTAAACTATTTAATGCTCCCCGTAGTAAATTAGATTTATTCGGCCTTGACTGGAATTTTTTTTGTTTCTTTTATAGCCTTGGCTGCCTTTGGAAGCTTTACAGTAAGCACGCCCTTCTTGAAATTTGCTTCAATCTTGTCAGTATCAACTTCTGAAGGCAGTTGCACTGTCTGGCTGAACGCTCCATACGAGCGCTCTTTCCTGTAGCAGCCCTTTCCCTTATCTTCCTTTTCCTCTTTTTTCTCCCCCCTTATTGTCAGAGAGTTTTTAGTGGTGGATACCTCTATGTCTTTTTCATCAATTCCCGGAAGCTCTGCAGATACCTTAATCTCCTTATCACTTTCTGCTATATCAATTTTAGGATTGAATGTGTCTAAACGTTCTTTAAAGCGCTCCATACCAAATCCACGGGAAAAATTGTCAAATAGAGAATTTATCTCATCCCTTAAGAGTGCAAGGGGGTGGTACTCTTCACGCTTTACGAGGACATCTTTCTTCTTTGACGGAAAAAGATTTTTTATTGACATAGAAAGTACCTCCTTTTATAACATTCTTAGTGGCAAGATGATACAGTAATCTTTCTCCCAAAAATAGAGATTGATTTTTGGGGAAACTGCCCCCGATTGATTCTATCGGGGGTTGCCATACTTCGTTATCGGACAATTTTTATTCCTCACCGTATCCTCCCCCTGTCCCCCTCCAGAGGGGGACAGGGGGAGGGCTCGTCTCAAAAATTGTCCTCTGCCTTGTCTGGCAGGCAAATCGCCAGTTTGTAAACCCCCACACCAAAGATTTTGGTATGGGGGTAAAATAGCGAAGTTTTTAATCGCTATTTTACGTTTTCTGGTTTTTAACTCGCTGACCTGGGCAGGATTGACTTCAAAACTCAGTTTTTCACAAATGCCAGAATCCGACTCATCTCAATTAGAAACACCGCACTTTTACGGCTGGGTGTGGAGTTTATTCCCCATAAATATATGCGCCAGCATGCCATATGTCAAGAGGTTCAGACTTTTCCATCTGCAAAATCTTAAATCGCCAAATCCTTAAGCATAGTGGTTTCTGCCCCTTTTTTTTCCATCTCCTTGAGTGCGTTTATTGAATCACCCGATTTTACATCCACACCTCTTATGGCATCAATAAGAACAGTCACTTTAAAACCTTCTTTTAATGCATCAAGCACAGTTGCCTTTACACAATAGTCAGTTGCAAGACCGCCTACATAAAGATTTTTAACCTTTTTTTTTCTTAAACTTTCGGTTAAAGATATTTTTTCAGGGTCGTGGGCCTGAAAGCCTGAATAGCTGTCCTCATTCGGGTCTTCACCCTTCGTAAGAATTGTCGTCTCTTTCGGTAGTTTTAGATCAGGGTGGAATTCAGCACCTTTTGTCCCCTGAACACAATGAGGCGGCCACAGTCCGCCAAATGCCTTAAAGTGTTTGGTTTTTTCAGGATGCCAGTCCCTTGATGCATAGATAGGAAGGCCTGCTTTCTGGAACTTTTCGATATATTTATTCAGTATAGGGACAATCGTATCTCCTTCAGGCACAGGCAAGGCACCGCCCGGACAGAAATCATTTTGAACATCAACGATTACAAGGGCGCTATTTTTCTTCATATCTAAAACCTCCATATGTTGTTCAGTTTTTAAAATAGGTCTTAAACGCTCGAATTCTCAAGGCCCGTAGTCATTTTAACACTACTGCTATGGTAAAAGCCCCTGCAAGGGCAATGAGTGACCAAAATATCAGCTCCAATCCTATAAGCAAAAGAGGTTCGCCAAACTGAGTAAAGGGTGTAAAGAATTCCCAGAAGAGAAACGAGAGAAAGAAGACAAGGGCAGCCAGCCGCCATGTCCGTGCCCTGATTCCAGATGGCCATGCAGGAGAAAGCCATTGATAAATGAAGGCATGACCAATACCGAAGAGAAAAAGCCCTGCAATGATTGGGGCAGGATAAGACACTATGAGGGGGATCGGTTCCATTTGCGTCCAAACAGCTATAAGCTTATGACTTTGGATAGAAGGGTCAAGAAGTATCCCTCCTCCATTCCAGCCAAAACCGAATAAGCGGAATGTTAGCAACATCGCGAGGTTCAGCGCTGCACCTCCTGCTAAGCCTGCAAAAAGAGTTTTGAAGAAAGAACTTTTCATGATTTCACCGCAGGCCACCGGTATATCCGAGAAATGCTGATGGTTAGTGAAAAGGTTACTGCCAGTGCCAATAAAATCCCTATGGTAAAGTAATTCCATGTTAATGGCCTCAATGAGCCAAGAAAGACAATGAAAAGAAAAAGAGGCATATCGAGATAATGGGTAAATGTTGGAAGTATTCTCTCCATTTCTTCTTGTAATCCGGCCGTAATTCTGCCTTGGTCTAATGCTATGCGCGATAGTTTCAGAAGTCTGCGGAAGTGGATTCTCGTTATTGTATTACCCTCAACAAACTCTGCTACAAAGAGTATCCACATACCTGTCAGCCATGGCAGATCAAAGAAGCCTATGTTCATATTGATGGTAAGGATGAGTCCTGAAGATCCAGCAAGGATTGCCCCCGGGACTACGATGCCGTCGTAAAAGATTGCCACATATCTGCACCCCTCTGCAATAAGCCGAATATCATTGGTCTGACGAACTCGTGAGTCAGCAATAAGTACCCCCATAAGCCCGCTACCGATAAGAATAACGCCGCTGATATGGAGGAATTTGAATATCAGATGGCTCATGACTCCCCAGAATATATCCAGCCCTATCTGCTTGCTGTCTGCACCTCGTTTGAGAGAATTGTATATCCCATATCCCTTTTAATCTGCGCTTAGAACAGGAGATGAAGGGGCCGACCATCTTCAGTCAGCCCCTTTAAATGCTTCGTTGGCAACTCTGTTTTTAAATTCCACCCTTTACTGTGACCACTTTTGTAGATGTATTATTTGCAATCGATGGATCAGTGGTAGAACTACTGACCATTGCAGTATTACTTACCTCACCTCTTGAGCCTTTGACCATCACATAGATGTTGAAATTCTTGCTCGAACCAGGTTCCACAGTTCCCATGTTGCAGGTGAGGGTATTGGCAACCTTGGTACAACCTCCAGTATCCGATTGATAGATGACATGTTTGCTATCAGGGAGGTTATCCGTGACAATCACGTTCATGGCATCTGAAGGGCCGTTATTTACAACCGCAATCGTGTATGCAACGGTGGTCGAAGGTTTGTAGTTATCGGTATCGGACATCTTAGTGATTGCAAGGTCTGCATTGGTCTGCACCATGGTGGCAGCTGTGGCGTTGTTGTTCCCGTTATTTGGATCGCTGTAGTCACTAGTGGCAATTGCATTGTTAATGAGGATAGTCCCTTCTGGTGCACTTGGGTTAACCTTTGCAACTACCGTTATCGTGGCTGAAGCTCCACTTGCCAGGGTACCAAGATTGCAGGTAAGGGGCTGTAATGGATTGCCTGGCATACCGCCATTGCAGGAACCCTGGCTCGGCGCAAAGCTTACCATACTGACCTCTGCTGGCAGCACATCCTTTACTACCACATTGGGAGCCGCGGACGGGCCATTGTTTGTGACATTCAAAGTATAGGTTAAGTTGGTGCCAGCTATGACCGGATCCGGTGCGCCGATTTTTGTAAGAGAGAGGTCAGCCATTCCCCTGAACACTAACCTTCCCATAGCCATATTGTTTGTTGAGTCTGGATCAGGGGTATTACTCGAGACAGTTGCAGTATCATTCACATCTACCGGATCAGAAGATGTAATTTGTACGGTTATGATGGTGCGGCCTCCTGCTGGTTCAGTGCCGAGATTGCAGGTAACGGTACTCCCGACAATACCGCATGGGCTCGCAGCCGGAGGAGAGAATATTGCTGTAATTATCGTGAAGGCGCCGTTGCTCAAATGTGAGTCTGTTACTACTACATTTCTGGCGTCAGAAGCGCCTAAGTTATCAACAAAGATAGTGCATGTTGCGGTACTGCCCGTAGGAGCAGGCCCATCCGGCTTGCATTCCTTAGTCAGCCGAAGATCTGCCTGATCCTTTACCATTGTGGTAGCTGTGGCAGTATTATTTGCCTGATTTGGATCTTCCTCTAAAGCTGCTACAGATGCAGTATTCGTAATACTTGTGAGGCCTGTTGCAGATACAAAGCCTGATGGCACATTGACTATAATGGTAAAGGTCGCTGTCTGTCCACTGGTCATATTTCCTAAATTACACGTAAGCGTTCCTGGCGGGCCCTGAACGCAGGAATCAGTATCCATTGCATAGATGACGCCAGCGGGCAGCACATCTGTTACCACAACATTATTCGCGGTATTCGGGCCGTTGTTCGTAACAGTGATAGCATAGGATAACTGAGTGCCAGCTACAACCGGATTAGGGGTAGCTGTCTTAGAGATGGAAAGATCAGTAGCGCTGCACGATGGAAACCTGAAGGAGGCAATACGGGTTTGACGGAGGCCGCCGGCTGCCACATAATCACCGGTGTACCAAAATGTGCAGTCATCAACAGGATCCACATTCATTGAGCTGTAGTCGCCCCATCGGTTAGACCCGATGGATGCTGCGCCGTTAACGATAGTATCTTCACCTTGCGGAAGCAGGCCGAGCGGATCGCCTGCAAGCCGCCCGGTGTAGCGTAGAGACGGAAACACATTAGTATTACTCGACACATTATAGCCCAGTGCAATGTTGCCCTGCTTATCCATTGCAATGCTTCCTATCCAGCGATGTTGCCACTCAGGGATTACCGCAGGGTTCTGTGGGGCAAAGGTGCCCTCCTGATAGACAAACCATGCACCGCCAGCCTTTCTCAGCTCAAACCAGCGAATTCCCGATTGATCCGAGTTATTCACATCTACAGCAAAATTACTCACTAGTGTTTCGTGGCCATTGAAGTTGCGATACTGGAGCCGCCACATCGGCCACTCATTCACCGGGTCAAGGGTTGTCGCTGTATTCGGCTGTGGGATACAGGCGAAGCTAAAGAATCCACAGAGGGCTGAGTCGAATGGCGCTAAGGCTAAATCTACGGAATTGATAAAGCTCGAGTTAGCAGGATTACCCCAGTCAACATGGAATTCCCAGATTTCCACTCGGTCAGTTCCGCCAAAATTATTGCCATCAACCTGCCAATAGTAGTAATTCGGCGAATTTGAAGGCGGAGGAGTGGAACCGTCAAGATCGCTGGGAAGCATCATATTGCCTCCGAGCCCTGGCAGTCCTGCTGTATTAAATTGCACAAAGGTGGCTGGATTATTATTCAGCATATTGGCACGATCAAATGCAACAGAAGTCACCTGACCCCCAAAATTTGCAGCCATATAATACGCATCCGGCCACACCCCTAACTTGAAATAATCAGGAAAAGATCCAACATTGAATTCGTACAGATTCCAGCCACCGGCCACAGGATTCCCTGTCCGAGAGACTGCAATACATACATGGGAAGGACGCGCAAACTGGCTCAATACCCATCGATTAGACAGTGGGTCGTAAAGCACCACCGGGTCTCCAGCATTTTGAGTTCCGCAGGGGCCGGTAGTAATTCCCGCTGACGTCCACAGGGAATTGATAGCTGATGGGCCCGCCAGTAAGTTTCCAGTCTTATCATAGATGGCAAAAACCGAATTCACCATCTGCACATAATGGTTGGGGCCTACATCACCAATAGGGTCGTGCGGGTTAGCGCCGGTTCGAAGACCGTTGAAGTTAAGGATAGGTGATGAAAGTTGGCCAGCGCGAACAGCGTCTCCCCTCTGAATATCTCCTGTTAAACTTTCTTGTAGCACAGGGTCTATAAACGGTTCTTCAGTAGGCACTCCAGGGAAGAAAACACCCTGTCTTGGAATCTCTTGAGGAGGTCCAAGTATAGCAAGAGGCAACGTACTCAGGTCTTTTTCCAAAACAACGGGTTCTACTGGCTCGCTAATGATTGGTCCTTCGATTGGCTCTTGTGATGCGCTCCATGGTGGTAAGATAAAACTTCCTGCAAGCATTAAAAGCGTCAAAACGAGTAGAAATCTTTTCTTGTGCATTATTCCTCCTTTTTTTTAAGGTTATCATGTTCCATGTGTTTTAAATGTCCATTCCCTTTCCTGTGGCTGGGCATATATGGATTGAAGCGGGGTCATTAAGAAAATGAATGCTGCAACGCCAATCGAAAAAACGAACATCATTCTTTTCATACGAAAACCTCCTGTCTAACGGCTTTCAAGGTTTAGAATTTATCCATCTTTCCCCACGTTAGAATTTTCCCCTGTACGTCACCTCCTTTTAACTGCCATAAGCTTGCCCTATGCCCTGCTCGCCTGAGGCGGATGGACGCGGCTTATTAACCCAAGAAAATGTTGGTTCATTTCTCTCCTTTCCAGGATACCTTAAGATAGGTATCCTTCTTACTCGAATCTTATTGTGCATTTTCTATCTACCACGCCATGTTTTGAAAGCTTTTCGTATCAAGGGTCTTATACCTCCTTTTTTACCAGATTCAGATATCCCCCTTCTAAAATACACTTCCTTTCTCTATCTGTGACCCTCAGTTTAAGTTTTATCTCTCTGCCATTGCATTCCGCTGTTACCTCATCTTTCCCAGCCTCTATCTGCTTGCGAAGATCTGGAAATCGGAGCCTATCGCCAAGTTTTAATTTTTCATAATCCGATGGGTCGCTGAATAATAATGGTACAATGCCAAAGTTTATAAGGTTCGATCTGTGGATGCGTGCAAAACTTTTTGCAATCTTTATTTGGACGCCGAGATAGCGCGGGGCTAAGGCAGCATGCTCCCGGGATGAGCCCTGACCGTAGTTTTCGCTGCCAATAATTATTCCACCGCCCTTTTCCGTGCACCTTTTGTAAAATGTCTTATCAACCCGTTCATACACATGTTCGCTTATAGCAGGTATATTGCTTCTGAGCGGCAGGACATCATTTCCACCTGAGAGGATATGGTCTGTTGTTATATTATCGCCTACCTTTAAAAGTATCTCTCCTGAATATTCCGCAGGTAGCGGCTCAAGCTTTGGAAACGGGACTATATTAGGACCTCTGATAACGTTAACCTTTTTTGTTTCAGCAGGAGGCAGGGGTTTTATTATCAGCTCTTCATTAAACATGAACTTTTCTGGCTCAACGATGTCTGGATAATCGCCAAGCTTCCTCGGATCAGTAATCTTTCCAAATATTGCAGCAGCTATAGCGGTTTCAGGACTACAGAGATACACCTGATCGTTTTCTGTTCCACTTCTCCCTGGAAAATTTCGGGGAAATGTTCGAAGAGATACTGTGCCTGTTGAAGGTGCCTGGCCCATTCCAATGCATCCCAGACATCCGGACTGATGGATCCGTGCACCTGCATGGGTGAGCGCCAATGCCCCGCCTTCCCTGATCACGTTTTCAAGGGCCTGGCGGCTTCCTGGGTTTATCTCAAGACTTACCTGAGGATGCGCCCTTTTGCCTTCAATGGCCTCACAGACAATCATCAAATCTCGAAATGACGAATTTACGGATGAGCCTATAATTACCTGCTGAACAGGGATACCTTCTACCTCTGAGACCTTTTTTATATTGTCGGGTGACGTTGGGCAGGCAATGAGCGGTTCAAGTTTTGTTAGGTCTATCTCATCCACTTCGTCATAATGAGCGTCTTCATCTGCATCAAGGTGAATCCACTGGCTACCCCTCCCTTGCCGTACCATAAATTCCTTTACCCTTTCATCGGACGGGAATATGGTTGTCGTTGCACCAAGCTCTGCACCCATGTTGGCAATGGTTGCCCTGTCAGTAGCAGCAAGGTGCTTAACACCAGGACCGAAATATTCAATTATCTTGCCAAGGCCGCCTTTTACCGAGTGGCGCCTCAGCATCTCAAGAATTACATCCTTGCCTGAGACCCAGGGAGAAAACATCCCAATAAGCCTTACGCCAAATATCTTCGGCACCTGTAAATAAAACGGCTCACCTGCCATGGCAAGCGCTACATCGAGGCCGCCAGATCCTATGGCTATCATACCGAGCCCACCGCCGGTTGACGTATGGCTGTCAGAGCCGAGAAGGGTCTTGCCAGGGATGCCGAACCTTTCCATGTGAACCTGATGGGAAACGCCGTTGCCAGGAGGTGAAAAACAGATACCGTATTTCTCAGCAACAGTCTGCAAAAATCTGTGGTCATCTGCATTTTTAAAATCTGTCTGCAAGAGATTGTGGTCAACATAACTCACCGATAGCTCAGTCTTCACCTGGTCAATACCTAAGGCTTCAAATTCAAGGTAAGCAAGCGTGCCCGTTGCGTCCTGAGTAAGGGTCTGGTCTATCCTGATGCCTATCTCAGTGTCAGGTTCCCATCTTCCAGACAGAATATGTTTTTCCAGTATCTTTCGTGCTAAGGGCTTTTTCATAATCTTTATTTTAAGGTTGACAAATACTCTACGATCGCCTTCCTCTCTTCATCTGTGAATGGGTAGGTAGGCATAAACGTTCCTGGCTTTACAGCCTGTGGATCCTTAAGCCACGTATCGAGCCATTTTTTATCTCTTTTACGGCCTTCGCGTGTTAAATCTGGAAAGCGAACTCTGCCTGATTCAGGGTCTTTAATCTTATGGCATGCCTTGCAGTCATACTCTTCCACAAGTCTTTTACCAGCCTCTTTTTTAGAAACTTTTCCCATAAAATCTTTATTGATGTCCTTCTTGACACTTTTAAAAAAGGCTATAAGGTCAAAGACATCCTGCTCAGAGGTCCATGGCACCTTCGGCATATCAGTATCCTTGAGAAGGGAAGGAGGGTCATTAAGCCAGTTTACAAGCCTCTCATCTGTCCTCCATACAGTAACCTGGGTTAGATCAGGGCCTATAGCACCACCCGCCCTGTTTATGCTGTGGCATATCGTACACCCCTTGCTCTTAAATATCTCCTTTCCCTTTTCAGGGTCTCCTGAGACTGCAGGCACTTCGGTATGTACACCCGCCGGCAGAACCAGGAGGGCGAAAAGAAGTATTATTCTGAGGGCCATGCGGCTATTCCCTTTTTTTCATTGAGCGGGCACTGCAGAGGCTTCCCATTAATCCTACATTGCACCAGGTACAGGCTTGGGAAGCTTTTTCTTTGCGCCCATGTCAATCTTCTTTCCCTTACTCAAGGAATACACATATGCCCCGAGATCAATTGCCTCCTGGCTATTCAGATCAAGGGGGGTCCCTTTCAGAAAGGTCATTATGCACATATTATTCTGTCCGCCAACAGTATTCACAACCTTCATGGGGCCGATGGGCTTCGGAAAGCTTGCTGCCGCACCTATCAGGGTAGGTATTGCAACCTTCATGGTTTGACCCTTCCACTCCATCTCAGCTGCACCGCCTGAACTCCCGCCTTTTGGATGGCAAGTAGCGCAACTTGTCCCTGTAGTATTTTTGCCTAAGGTAGTATCATAAAAAAGTTTTTTACCGCGCTCAATGGAAGCCTCCAATGTATCGGGAGCCATCTCTATGAGCATCTTTTTCATGGCCTCCACCTTTTCCTCTGACATTAACGGGCTTGTCATCCCCATCTCTCCGGCAATGGCAGAGTATACAGGGGCAAGCACAGAGACCAAGATAATAATAAAGAATGTTCTGATCTTCATACGGAACCTCCTGACGTTGAATTTTTACAATATTGGTTAAACTATAGCACAGATTTTTGACTGCGCAACTCCGTCTAGTTTCCTCTAAATTGAGAAGAGAAATTACATCGGGAACAACTTTGAAATGACAGAAGGTGGGCTATCGCCAAATTTTTTTATATACTATCGGAAGGAGTGAAATGATAACAATAAGGATTATGCCAATGAAAAGCTCCTTTGAGACCTTGCCTGTCAGGAGGTCTAAAAATGAGCTTGAAAAGACTACAAATGCAACAATCGCAGGTAGCATAAAGATAAAAGACGCCAGTATATAATGACTGAACCTGATACCTGTAAGGCCAAAGGCGTAGTTTAAGACATTGTATGGAAATAGCGGGATGAGCCTTGTAAATGCAACTATCTTCCAGCCTTGTTTTTCAACTTCTTTATCCAGAACATCCAGTTTTTTATGCTTCTTGAGCAGGTTGGCAATTAACTCTCTTGCAAGATATCTGGCGATGAGAAATGAAACAGCTGCACCAATGGTTGCACCTACAGCAGTGTAGATAGTTCCATAAATAGGGCCAAAGAGAATGCCGCCTGCAATGGTTATGGGAAGGCCCGGTACAAGCAGGCTTGGGATGATGCTATAGAGGAGGATATAAATAACGGGCCCCCAAAAACCAAAGCCTGAAATCCAGTTTTTCAGTATTTCTGGATCAAGATATTTTTCGAAGTGTGCATATCTTTGAAGTAAAATAACTGATATAAGTAATAAAACAAGGACCGCTCCTTTTATGAGAGAACGATTCTTCACATAATAGTTATATCTGATTTATACAAAAAAGCAAAATGGTTTTTAGGCGTTTACGCGTGTTGCAGTAATATATACTTGTGCTATAATAATATTAAGAGAAGATAAATATTCAGGCCTTGCACGAACTAACGCGTGCGTGCGTAAGCCCCGTCCGCAGGGTGCGTTAAACCACCTAAGGGATGTCTGGAAAGGCGAAACCGAAAGGGTTACGGCCCGAAGGACAGTAACCTGAGTAGTGATAAGCCTTGACGGACCGACGGAAAGGGATAAAGCTGTTCGTTGCAAAGCCTGATTTTTTTTGTTATCTGGAGCAAGGCGACCATGTCGCCGTTTTGGACCGAGGCAACCACGTTGCCGTTATTTTTACGCCAACACGGTTGGCTCGCTCCACATTTACCTTTGGAAGGGGATAGGGTCCGGTGGCCCTGCCAGTCTTCAAAACTGTGCTGTCCGCCTTAGGCGGGTGGGTGGGTTCGACTCCCTCCTCCTTCCGCCATGCTTAGCTTGGCATAGGCACGCAAAAAAGCGGCTCACACTAAGAGTAGCCGCCACTTTTTACTCTTTTTCCAATATTATTGAAAACTCTGCTACTCGTCCTTTTCTTACAGCAATCTTTTGAGCTACGCTCTTAAACCCTGTTAGTTTAAAGTATACAGTATAGATACCTGGCGCAAGCTCAATGGTAATAGGAGATTGGCCGTAGTAAACATCGTCTATATATATTTGAACCTGCGGCGGCACAGTATTCAATGCCAATCTTCCCTCATTACCTAAAATGATTTCTTCTTTAACAGGCTCAAGAGAATGTGGTCTGGTCTTTTCAATTGCCGCAGCTATTTCTGTCAAAGTTTCTTTTACCACCTTTGCAAGAGAAGATGAGATATATTTTGAGACGGTCTCCCTGGTGTTACCCATGACTCCAGCAAATCTTGAATCTTTTTCAACTGCTTTGCCTTCCCATAGAATCGTGCCGGTCTTTGCATCTTTTGCCGTGGTTTCTATTTCAATTTCGATTGTATCCTTCGGCCCAATATCTAATTTAAAGGACTTTACCGTGCCTTCTATTACAATATCCGCATCAGGAAATTGAGCAGTATTGTCTGCGATTTTAGCCTTAAAACCAGCAAGGGCCAACTGCCCTTTGAATGCATTTGTTACAATCTCTGCCGGCTCCTTCGCAAGGACAAGCTCTGGAGAATCTATGCCAAAAACAGGCGAGGTAATATTTCCGATTTTTTTAGACTGAACATTTCTTTCGTCTGTATAAGGGATGATAAAAACATTCAAGGGTTCTTTTAGAGATATGGGAGGTGCGCCAAATTTTGCATCGTATTTTACCACTAACGGTTGTGTGCAACCGACCAAAGAGAGACAGGCAATGAGAAAATTAGAAAATAAGAAAATAAGAAAGCAAGAACACAGGTTTTTATTTTCTATTTTGTATTTTCTCATTTTCTGTGCTTTGCATCTCATATTAACAATAAAAAAGGGGAGTGGTTAAACCCTCCCCAAGTTTCTCTCAATACTACACTGCTGTATTTTAGAATCCGGCAAAAAGCATTAAAGTCGTTAAATTATCGCCATCGGACTGTTCATTGTTCGCAGCAAGGTCATAGTAGTTGCCACTTAAGAAGGAGTGATTCAACTGGATTTCCACATTTTGAGTCAATAAGTAGTTGACGCCTAATGTCGTGGCATTTTGTTTGTAGTTGTTGTCTGTTGCTCCGGTAGCGCTTCTGTCCTGGCCAGCGAGATAGCCGGCAGATACAGTTGTCTTCCCAGGAATAATACCCAGCTCAGCAACTATTGACCATGCCTTTTTGTCTTTTGTTTCACTACTATTAAACTGATTAGTGAAGTCACCTGCGCCTTTCTTGTCAGCATTTGCATATGCCACATAAACGCCTAATGGCATTCCCACATCGCCCTGTAATTGTGCATCTATTGCCCATGCATCAGCCTTTAAATAAGTGGTGCCATTCGCCTTGCCGGCGCCGCTCCACAATTGACCGCCTACACCAATGTCCCAACCTTCAACCTGAGGTGTTGCTGCCACTCTAATATAGCTCATAAACGGGCTGAAATCTGTTGAACTCGCGTGGGTCGGACCCCACAGAGAATAATTTATGAATCCCATATCATTAGCAGCCACAAATGCAAAGCCCTGGGCAGCTCCTGATGTGCCAATATACTGCTGGGCAGAGGTTTGTGTTCTATTCTCTAATACTCGGATATTTCGGACTGCGCCGGTATTCAAAAGCTCAAAACCAAAAGAAGCGCCCAGACCATCAGTAGTAAATGGAATTATACTCAGCTTTGTGTCAGCCACATCATATACAATTGGCATCTTAAAGGAGGTAAACATAGTAGTGTCAACATTGGCGCTATCCTTAAGGCTTGCTTCAAGAACAAATCCAATATGCTCACCTGCGCGGCCGCCTAAAAATAAGGCTGCCTCATCTGGAAACTGTAATTGACCCCTATTAGTGCCACTGCTACCATTTATGAGGTTGCCTGTGTAATCCTTACCATTTGTCTTCTGATATCTTATTTTGGTAACAAGAGAGGCATTCAGTGTGTTTGGTAAGGAAAGGTCATCACCTTCAACCAGACTCTGTCCACCTACCATTGTGTAACCGCCTGCCTTGAATGCCCTGCCAAATGCGTTTAACATAGGGAAATGTTGAAAGTGGCAGGTGGAGCATGCCTGGCCTGTTTGCCTGGCAAATGCTGGAACTGCATCAGCCTTTGGAACAACCCACAGCGAAACAACAAAAGGGAAAAAAGCCGCAAAAATAAACAATATGTTTGCTTTCTTCATTACTCACCTCCTTAATTTTTGTTAATTTGATTAAAGCCCGTATTACATTTTGTTTACTACTTTATTACTGTTTCCAATCTCTGAGATAAGGGTTTTTACCATACCTCATTTCATTTTAAGATTAGAAATGAATAAATGTTTTTATAGCACTTTTTATCTGATTGTCAAGTTTTTATATGTCCTTCATGTATAAAAAATACGGATGGTAGTTTGACCGTTCTTTATTAGTGACAGAACAATGTGTGCAATTTGGCATATCGTAGTTAGGCAGCAGATCGAAAAAATAAAGCCCTTAACACTAAAGTGCTAAGGGCTTTATGGATACATATGTGTAATAACATTAAGAGTTAAGCGCCTATATTTCACTCTGCGCAACATGGCATTTTTTTATAAACAAGTCAACTATTTCCATAAAATAGTGTCAAGCCAATTTAGAAATGTCCTGTTTTTACCCCATTAGAGAAAGCCTCCGACTCCTGTCGTCGGTTGAGAAAATTTCTTAACAGGTGGCGGTATAAACCCCGTTAGAAGTGTCTCGCCGAAAGGATATAATCTTCATTCTAAAGTAATAACTGTATCACTGGAAACTTCTAACGAGGTAAAGCCGCCATCTGTATAATCGTTAGAGAACTTTGTTCTCTAACGGGGTTTACTAAATCTCTTTTTCTTTCAGGCAAATATCACATAAATTGTCATATGTTGTTTTAGTGAATACCCTCCCGCAATATTCGCACACATTCTTGTCAAACCATACAAGGGTAGTGTTTGATTGATTGATAATATCATAAAATAAAAACTCTTTTTCTTTCAATATCAAAACATCCTTTGGGCAGACTTCAATACACAGCTTACATCCGATACAGGTTGCTGTCTTAAAAAGTATTCCCTGTCCTTTTTCCGTATCCTCTACAGTAAGGGCATCTGTTGGACAGAAAAAACAACATAGCTGACACATGTTGCATCCGTCAGCTATATTTACAGATGAAAACATGGGATTATTTCCGTAAAGGTGCTGAGCTTCATCCCCTGTTTTGTCAGCAATTACTTCCTTTAATGCATTCAAAATTTCCTCCCGTTCCTTTGCTAAAACCTTTTTTAACCTTTTCTTACCCTTTATGTTGAGAGGTTTCTCTTTATTGATAAGGCCGCCTATCCCTCTTTTAGTCTCTTTTTTGAACATAGAGAATATCTCTCTGCGCGATAGTTCTGGATCGTCTTTATAATCCTTGAGCCTATTGCCTTCATAATCAAGATTATTTATAGAAATTCCTTCGATGATAACTGAAACCTTTTGTTTAAGTCCGATATCTTTTAAAAGCTCCTGTGTCTTGGAGATTGTATCTTTTGCAATCCTATCGCCGCACCTTGATTCACAAGCCTCACATATACCTGCATCTCTAATCATGATTTCACCAGCGCCTTTTGAGATAAGCTTTAAGAGAAGGCTTGGCGTAATATAGGCAAGACATGGGAGTCGCAAAGATTGAGGTAATGAATATTTATGGGGGACCTTGAAACATTCAACATAAATCATCTTTTCTTTAAAATCCTGGGGATATTCAACAAATGCATCCGCCGTGAAATTTGTCATCTCAAATACCCCGGTAGGGCAGAGGTTGTAGCATATGCCGCAGCCTGTGCACTTATCATCTATAACAGAAATAGAATCCTCCTTTATTTCTATCGCAGTGGTAGGGCAATTTTCTACACATAGCCTGCAGCTTGACTTTGGATAACGCAGGGGAAGACACTGGTAGGGGTTTACTTTTAAAGGGGCCTTGCCCCATACAGCTATAACTTTTGAAATGTCGAGGTTTAGCATAATAATCTTGCCCTCTCGATAAAAATGCGCTTAATCAGTCGAAATTTAAGAGGCAAATTTTATCTTCTGTGGTAAGATAAGGCAGCTTATTTCTCATTAACACCTAAGAGCTTGTTGAAAAACTCAACAATCTCTGATTACACCCGCTAAGCGGGGTTACACAGATAAAAGATTAGATTACACAGATTAAAACTCCTTGAAATATCTGTAAATATCTGTGTAATCATTTTTTCTAATCTGTGTAATCAAGACTGTTGATGGTTTTTTCAATAGCCTGCTAAGAGATGAGAACGTTGACCAAAATTAAAGTTACCGATAGATGTACTGAAAGACTTTTATCAGGCCATCTATGGATTTTTAATAATGAGATAAAATCAATAGATGGTCTATATTCCAATGGAGATATTATAGCAGTTACGGATAAGAGAGGCAAATTTATTGGTAAGGGTTATATAAATGACAACTCAAAGATAATCATAAGGCTTCTTTCCTTTAAGGACGAACCAATAGATAAATCCTTTTTCAAAAAAAAGCTTGAAGATGCCATAAAATATCGCATTTCTCTTGGCTGGCAAATGGAAGACTCTTTCCGAGTTGTTTTTAGCGAAGGAGATTTTCTTCCGGGTTTAATAGTTGATAAATATGATAGAGTCATATCTCTCCAGATATTGACCCTCGGAATTGAAAAAAGAAAAGAAGATATTGTTGAGATACTAAAAGATATATTTATGCCGAAGGCAATCATTGAACGAAGCGATGTTGAGGTAAGAAAAAAAGAGGGATTGCAGCCCAAAAAAGGGATTCTGTGGGGTGAAGAAGTCAATAAGGTTACTATTATTCTCAATGGGCTTAAGTTTGAGATTGACCTTTTGGAAGGCCATAAAACAGGCTTTTATCTTGACCAGCAGGAAAATAGAAAAACAATAGAGCCGTATGTAAAAGATAAAAGGGTTCTTGACTGCTTTGCCTATACAGGAGCATTCGCAATGTATTCCGCGAAATACGGGGCAAAGGAGGTTGTGGCATTAGAAGATTCTGGCAAAATTTTCGATATGTTAAGCAGGAATATCCAACTCAATGGTTTTGAAAATATTATTAAACCAGAAAAAGGCGATGCATTTGATTGGCTCAGGGAGCGATATAAAAAAGGCGAAAAATTTGACTGCGTGATGCTTGACCCGCCGTCATTTGTAAAAGGCAAGGAGGCGATGGGCGGCGCGTGGCGTGGCTATAAAGACATAAACCTTTTAGGGTTGAAATTATTAAATAACAATGGCTATCTCATTACATCTTCATGTTCGCAGAATGTCTCCCCAACTGCATTTCTCAATATATTGCATGATGCGGCAAATGATGAAGGTTGTATGCTCCAACTTCTTGAAAACCGCTCTCAGTCGAGAGATCACCCTATTTTACTCAGTATGCCAGAAACTCATTACCTAAAGTTTGTTGTGGCAAAGAAGGTTGACCTTTGACTAATTATGTGTTTTGTTAAGGGTTGAAAAATAAAGAGAATTCTACTATTATGGGTTTAATAGAACCTATTGCCTCAACATCACTGATGTTGCTAACCCTTGTGCAAGAAATTTTGTAATGCCTCAATTTTCATGCATGAAATATATTATTACAAGCTGACAGGCTGAGATATGAAAAAAGATAAATCAATAGCTGAATCTGAAAAGATGCGTGAGCGCATCTCCGGTTTGCAAAAAACCATTGCTGAGCTTAAGGAAAGTAAAGATAACTATAAAACGCTGATTGATAATGCGAGTGATGGTATTCTGATAAATACAGATAGTGAGGGAAAGATTATTTACACAAATAGACGAGTTGCTGAAATAACAGGCTACAGTGTTGATGAACTGGTTAGGACCAGTATTAAAGACCATTCTTCTCCTGACAGATTAGTTGAAGATATGAAACTATACCAGCAAATCCTTAAAGGCATAGTTCCTCCCACACGCCATGAAACAGCTATCGTCCGCAAGAATGGCGATGTCATTCCAGTAGAGATGACAGGTTCTGTAATAAACTGGTATGGCCAGAAAGCGCTTGCGGTGATTATTCGAGATATTAGTGAACGCAAAAAGCAGGAAATTGAAGAACGTAAGAATATTGAATCCGAAAAAAACATCTATAAAGAAAAGGCATGGCAACTTACACATTATGATGCCTTGACAGACCTGTTAAACAGGGCGCGATTCATTGAACTATTAAATAAATGGATATCTGATACAACTGTCCAAAAGGGAGTACTGCTATTAATTGATATAGATCAGTTCAAGTTTGTAAGCGATACCTATGGTCATGGTATGGGTGATGAATTATTACGCCGCCTTGCGAGATTGCTACAGATTACACTAAAATATATAAATTCCCAGTATTTCAATGAAACTGAAAACGAAAATATAATATCACGTCTTACTAGCGACGAGTTCGCAATTTTTCTGCCATCGGCAGGCAGCTCTCAAGCGGTGCTGCTTGCTGAACAGTTGAGAAAGAGCATAGAAGGCTTTTACCAGCCAGATATTCCACTTCATTTAACTGCAAGTATTGGCATTTCGCTTTATCCAGAACATGGAACCACAGTTTCCGAGCTTTTAACAAAAGCTGATGTTGCAATGTTCCGCGCCAAGGAATTGGGAAGAAACAAAGTGCATTTCTATAATCCTGAGGATCAGGATTTGGAGCGAATGCATTCAAGGCTTCTGTGGAAAGAAAACATTGTTAAAGCCATGAGTGAAGATAGGTTTGAGGTATGGTTACAGCCGATTCTTGATTTAAAACATGAGAAGGTAAGACTTTATGAGGTTTTAGCGCGCATGCGAAGTATTGAAGGGGAGGTATTTTTACCAGGCCCTATGATTGACATTGCTGAGAGATTTGGACTTGTAGAATCTATTGAAAGGGTTATTATAGAGAAAGCCTTTATGTTTCAAAAAGAGAGGAACGGACACGGCGATTCATTAACCCTTTGTATAAATATCTCGGGAAAAGACCTTAATAATATAGAATTACTTCATTTTATCCACTCCAAACTGCATGAAATAAATATTGACCCTAACCACCTCATATTTGAGATAACAGAAACAGCATCAATTGCTGATATAAATACAGCAATAAAATTTTTGAAGGAACTAAAATCAAGAGGATGTTGTATCTCCTTAGATGACTTCGGTATCGGGTTTACTTCCTTTTTGTATTTAAAAGAATTGCATATAGACTATGTCAAAATCGCGGGTCCTTTTATAAAGAACCTGGCCGACAACTTAAATGACCAGTTATTTGTAAAGGCAATAGTAAATATTGCGAAAGGATTAAATATTAAAACGGTCGCTGAATTTGTAGAAAAGGAAGAGACCTTAGAGTTTCTTAGAAAAATCGGCGTTGATTATGCACAGGGTTATGCCATCGGAAGACCGAGTCCGGTGTCGGATTATAAAAAGTTGGCAAGCTAATCTAAAAATAAGCCCACAATCAGATTTGGGATTGTGGGGAAGCTGACAAGACGCTCGAAAGACAAGGCCGCAGGCGATTTTGCGACGCAGCCATACTATTACCCGTATGGTGAGGAACAAAATCGCCGAGGTCGTAAGACCATCTTTTACTCGCAGTATTTCGGGATGTATTGTCAGTTTATTAAGGGTCTCAAAATTGTATTGACATAAATCAAAAACTTCACATGCTGTTATTCCCGCAATCTTTAAGCGGGAATCCAGAGTCTTTCTGTTGTAGCCGGTATCACAAAAGACGCTGGATGCCCGATAGAAACATTCGGGCATGACAAATCGGCTGGTTAGATTTAAAAAGCTA
>Ga0209212_1001097_pt1 | contig 46234 bp, 41 predicted proteins | sample RifGroC2_FD_183996 | JGI IMG/M metagenome (GOLD analysis project Ga0209212, IMG submission 183996) | Groundwater microbial communities from Rifle, Colorado, USA - Groundwater C2 (SPAdes) (version 2) | ecosystem: Environmental > Aquatic > Deep subsurface > Groundwater | place: Rifle, Colorado... | reverse complement strand
CCCGCAGCTTAATCCCGGGTTCAATCTTCTTACGCATTGTACTGGCCTCCTTAGTGTATTCTACCTTCAAAATACACCTTAAGTCAGCCTAAATTCTGGTCCAGTTTTGCCCGACTAGCGTATTCAGCGGCGGCCGGTACGGCTTTTGTTTATGGTCTGCCTGCGCAAAGTTCCCTGCCGGCCGCGCTGCTGCCTGTTCCGCGGGCCGCGGCGGTCGACAGGGCGGCCACCTCCGGCCATTACCTGGTGCTGGCGGACCTGGACCTGCGCGCCGTCCCGGCGGCGCCGGCCGACGGCTCGGCGCAGGACAAAGCCGACTTTGGAACGCTCTACGACTGGCAGGCCCGGCGCACCGCCGACCAATGCGCCCGCGCCAGGACGCAGATGAGCCATTCCTACGAGGTCTTTTTCGGTAAAATGAACCTTTTCGGCGCCCAGACGCCGGCCCAGGTCACATCATTCTTCAGGAACGTAGGGGAAGATTCCGTGGCCGCCCATAAATACCTGAAAGACGCCTATCAGCGCCCGCGGCCTTTTGTCCGCGACGCGGGCATTAAGCCCTGCCTTCCGCGCGTAGCGGGTTTCGGCTATCCCAGCGGCCACGCCACGATGGCGCGGCTGTTCGCGCTTATCCTGGCCGACCTTATGCCGGCGCGCCGGAGCGAATTTCTGGGCATCGCCGACGAGGCGGGGCTTAACCGCGTGATAAGCGGCGTGCACCATCCCACCGATGTGGCCGCCGGTAAAACCCTGGCCGACGTGCTGCATAAAGAGCTGGTTAAGACCCCGCAGTTCGCGGCCGACCTGCGCGCCCTCCGGCCTTTACTCAAATAAACCCCGCCCGCCGTGTTTTTTGCCAGCGGCCGGAGAAAAGTGTAGTATTAACCTTAGATCCAGATCTTAACGGAGTTGAAATGTCTCACACTAAGAAGCTGCCTTATAAAATTTCCCTTGTTTCCACCCACGGCACCGGCAAGACTACCCTCTGTTACGAGGTGGCCGCGGAACTGAAGAAGCGCGGTCTGAAAGTTAAGGTTTTCTCCGAGATAGCCGCCTCCGCCTTCGAGCAGGGCATCCCCATCAACGAAACCACCACCCTGCCGGCCCAGATGTACATCATGATGCAGCATATCACCGAGGAGCTGCGCGCCATTATCCGCAACTACCAGGTGGTGGTGTGCGACCGCTCCGTGTTCGACAACCTGGCCTACATGGAACGCCGTTGCGGCACCAACCAGTTCATCCGCGAATTCCTGCAGGGCTACTCGCAGAAGTTCCCTTACGACGTCATTTACAAGCTGCCCATGGTGGGCGAGCTGATGGCCGACGGCATCCGCGACGCCGAGAGCGTAGAATTCCAGGCCGACATCTTCAACCGCCTCAACACGCTGCTGGAAGACCTGAAAATAGAGCACCGCACCCTGCCGGCCCCCACCACGCAGCTGCGCAAGGAGTGGGCGGACCTGATAGTGCGCGAAACCATGCAGGCCCTGGGCCTCCCGGCCCCTTCCGTAAAAGAAAAAGCCGCTGTTTGACCCCTGTTTTAGACCGTCTCTTTTAATTTTGGTATTATTATCCGGCAGGCCCGCGCGCGTCCGCGCCGCGAAATATAGGGAGCTACTTTTACAACATTATGAAGAATACTATCCTGGTAGTCGGTTCCGTGGCGCTCGACTCCGTTAAGACCATCCACGGCAGCACTACCAAGGCCTTGGGCGGCTCCGCCGTACACTTTTCCCTTTCGGCTTCGCAGTTCACCCCGGTAAAGATGGTGGGTGTGGTAGGCGAGGACTTCCCCAAACCCTTCCGCAGTTTCCTCAGCCGCCGCAATATCTGCCTTAAAGGCATGCAGGTCATGCCCGGCCGTACCTTCCACTGGAAGGGCAAGTACGACATGGATTTCAAGAACGCCACCACCATAGCCACCCACCTCAACGTTTTCGAGCAGTTCAAACCCAAACTCAACGCGGAACACGCCCGCTGCGGCGTGCTGTTCCTGGCGAACATAGACCCGGACCTGCAGCGCGGCGTGCTGGACCAGATGGGGAAACCCCGCCTGGTGGCCTGCGACACCATGAATTATTGGATAACGCTCAAGAAACCGTCGCTGCTCAAGCTCCTCAAGAAAGTCGACATGCTCTTCGTCAACGAGGAGGAGGCCCGCCAGCTGACCGGCGAGTATAACCTTATAAAGGCGGCCCGCCTGATAATGAAAATGGGGCCGCGCGGCATAGTGGTAAAACGCGGAGATGCGGGCGCCATGCTGTTCTTTAAGGACAATGTTCTCTCCGTTCCCGCCCACCCGATAGAGAAGGTGGTGGACCCCACCGGCGCCGGCGACACCTTCGCCGGCGGCTTCATGGGCTACCTGGCCGCCGCCCCTGACTGGCGCAATTTTAACGTGATCCGCCGCGCCATGAGCTACGGCACGGTCATGTCCTCTTTCAGCGTAGAGGATTTCAGTGTAAAGCGGGTGGGCCGGCTGTCCAAGCCCGAGATCAACGCCCGCTTCAATAAATACATAGGCGCCCTGCACGTTAAATAAGGCCCAAAAGGCCCAGCCGGCGCATGGGCCCTTGGTCTCATGCGGTTATTCCCGCCATTGACTACAATCTATATTAAGGGACCGCGGCTTCCGCGCATTGCGGGCCGGTCTCTCAAAGATCGTGCTACATATAAGGCGGAACTTAATGAAAAGATCTAAGAATTTTCTGGCGCTGTCCTTCCTGACCATTTTCACCTCCGGGGCTTTCGCCCTAGACCTCAATAATCCGCTCCCCAACTGGGTGGACCAGAAGCGCGAACGCGCCGACGGCAAACCGCCGGTAGTGGCGCAGACCAAAGCCGCGCCCCCCGTGGATTTCCATATCCCCGCCGAATACGAACCCGTGGGCGCCGTGGTCATCGGCTGGGCCGGCTACACCAATATGCTGGCTAAGATAGGCCAGGCCGTCACCGGCCCCGGTAAAGCCCAGCTTTGGGGCGTCGCCGCGCCCGCTTCCATACAGGGTGTGCCCGCCGCCAGCTACAGCCGCATCGCAGCCAACCTGGACACCGTCTGGATGCGCGACTACGGCCCTTTCGGCCTGAGCGCCGGCATGAACCGCCCCGGCATAGTGGACACCATTTACCGCCATTACCAGTACCGCCGCAACGACGACGCCCTGCCCGCCAACCTGGCCAAGACCAAGAAGATAGACGTTTTCGGCCTGGCGCTGATCCTGGACGGCGGCAACGTGATGGTGGACTCCAAAAACAACCTGTTCATGACCAAGCGCACCTATGTCTGGAACTCCGACAAGAGCAAGGAACAGGTGGATTCCCTCCTTAAGACCTATTTCGGCGTTAAGAACATCTATACCTTCGATTACTCCGGCTACCCCGGCGAGCCCGCCGACGGCACCGGCCACATCGACATGTTCATGAAGCTCCTTAACGACCACACCGTGCTGGTCTCCGTAGCCGACACCGAGCCCTTCAAGAGCAATTCCGAAAAGGCCATCGCTTTCTTCAAGGGCCGCACGGCCGCCGACGGCGAGCCGTTCAAAGTTATCACCGTGAAAGGCTGGGAGGATTACGGTGCCTGGTACACCTACACCAACTCCCTGATAGTCAACAAGGTGGCCATAATACCCTCTTACGCCGGCCATATGGCCGAGGAAGCCGCGGCCAAGGCCGCCTACCAGGCCGGCATTTCCGGCGTCACCGTGGTGCCTGTGCCCTCCGACGACAGCATAACCGCCGGCGGCTCCATCCACTGCGTCACCCAGACCATCCCCGTGCTGCCCGGCCGCGTGCTTAAGGCCGAGGAGATCTTCACCGGGAAGCCCGAATTCATCGGCGTGCCCGTGGACGCGGCCATAACCCCCCTGCGGGGCACCGGTAACTACTCCGCCGTGGACCAGCTGATAAGAGGTTTCTAAAGCCTCCAGCGAATAAAAAAGGGGACGCTGATGAATTGTTTCCTATTCGCTATAGCGTTGCCCTCCTGCCATTAGGAATCAAGGAATCAGCGTCCCCTATTCAATGCCTAAAAAGATACTGGGGATATCGGCTTTCTATCACGACTCCGCCGCGGCGCTGACCGTGGGCGGGGAGGTGATCTTTGCCGCGCACGAGGAGCGCTTTACCAGGTTAAAGCACGACGCCTCCTTCCCGGCCAAAGCCGTACGCGCCTGCCTGGAAGAGGGGGGGCGCCGGCTGCCCGGGGGGGCGCCGCTGGCCCTTAAAGACCTGGATGCCATAGTTTTCTACGAAAAGCCGCTGCTCAAGTTCGAGCGCCTGCTGGAAACCCATTATGCCTTCGCCCCGCGGGGCCTGCGGCAGTTCATGGCCGCCATGCCGGTCTGGCTGAAAGAAAAAATGCTGTTGAAGAAGGTGCTGCTGGAGGAGCTGGGGGAAATTGGCGGGTTCGACGCTTCTAGGACGAAATTGCTTTTCCCTGAGCACCACCTTTCGCACGCGGCCAGCGCCTTTTACCCATCGCCTTTCGACGAAGCCGCCGTGCTCACCATGGACGGCGTGGGTGAGTGGGCCACCGGCATAATAGGCCACGGCCGCGGCAAGGACATAGAGGTCCTGCGCGAACAGCGTTTTCCGCATTCGTTGGGCCTGCTGTACTCGGCTTTCACCCAGTATGCGGGCTTCAAGGTGAACTCCGGAGAATATAAACTGATGGGCCTGGCCCCCTACGGCCGCCCCGGTTCGGATTCCGTAAAAAAAATGCGCGCCTCCATCCTTGGTGAACTGGTTGACGTTAAGCCGGACGGCTCCATACGTCTGAGCCTGGACTATTTCGACTATGCGGCCGGCCTGCGCATGGTGAACGAGGAAAAATGGACCGGGCTTTTCGGCCTGCCGCCGCGCGTGCCGGAGAGTGAGCTGGCGCAGGCCTACTGCGACCTGGCCCTGGCTATACAGGACGTGACAGAGGAGATAGTGCTGAAGCTGGTGCGCGAGGCGAAAAAACTCACGGGTTCGAAGAACCTGTGCCTGGCCGGCGGAGTGGCGCTTAACTGCGTGGCCAATGGCAGGCTGCTGCGCGAGAATATCTTTGACGGCGTGTGGGTGCAGCCGGCGGCAGGCGACGCCGGCGGGGCGCTGGGCGCGGCCCTGGCGGCCCATCACATCTATTTCGGCGAGCCGCGCCGAACGGCGCCCGGCGACGGGATGCGCGGCGCTTTGCTGGGCCCGGAGTATTCCGAGGCCGAAGTCCTGGCTATAGCCGCCGGGCGCGGCGCGGTGTGCGAGCGCCTGGCCGACGACGTTCTTTACGCCCGGGTGGCCGGGCTGCTGGACGGCGGCGCTGTGGTGGGCTGGCACCAGGGCCGGGCGGAGTGGGGCCCCAGGGCGTTGGGCAACCGCAGTATACTGGCCGACGCCCGCAGCCCGCAGATGCAGAAGCGGCTGAATCTGAATATAAAGTACCGTGAGAGCTTCAGGCCTTTCGCCCCGTCGGTGCTGGCGGAGGACGCAGCGGCCTATTTCGAAAAGGGCTATTCCTCGCCGTATATGCTGTTCACTGACCATGTGGCGCCGGCGCGCCGCAAGCCGGCCCCGGAAAATTACCAGGCGCTTTCCCTTATGGAGAAACTTTACTGCCTGCGTTCCGATATCCCGGCCGTAACGCATCTGGACCAGTCCGCCAGAGTGCAGACCGTGCATGGTGACGTCAATCCCAGGTACCATGCACTGCTAAGCGCTTTCAAAGCGCGCACCGGCTGCGGTGTTATAGTGAATACCAGTTTTAATGTGCGCGGTGAACCCATAGTCGGCACACCGGAAGACGCCTACAACTGCTTTATGAACACCGAAATGGATCACCTGGTGATAGGGAACCTTGTTTTCGACAAGCGCCTGCAGCCCGCGGCCGGCGGGAGGCCGGGCCGGACGGCTTACGCGCCGGATTGATCCGCGGTCGGGAGAAAATATGCTGGATATTATAAAAGACCTGTGGGCTTTTTTGCGGGAACGTAAAAAATGGTGGCTGCTGCCGATAATAGTTGTCCTGCTGCTGACCGGTATGCTGATAGTGCTGTCCACCGGTACGGCCGTGGCCCCGTTCATCTATACGCTTTTCTGATATGGCAAGGAATTCTCAGCGGTTAAAAGATATTAAAACGCTGGCCCTGCTGGCCGCGGTCTCGCTGGCTTTCTACCCGGTCTTCCGTAAGCCGGCCTTGCTGCTGCTGGCGCTGGGGCTATTGGTGACCGGCCTGCTGTTTGAAAAGGCCGCCGCGCGGCTGGCGTCGGCGTGGCTGGGCTTCTCGGCGGTGCTGGGGGAGATAAATACAAAGATAGTTCTTGGGGCCGTGTATCTGCTGCTGCTGACGCCCCTGGCTTTAATCTTCCGGCTCTTCAACGGCAATGCCCTGCTGGCCAAGGCCGACCCCGCCGCCAAAACATATTTCACCGGCGGCAGGCGGCTGTTCGCCCCGGCCGACCTGGAAAAGACCTGGTAGTCTGAAAAAATAGGAAAATAATATAAAAATGAACCCGACACTACGGTGTCGGGTTCGTCTGCTATGCTATTTGTATGATCACGCTGCCGCCGCGCTTATTCAACGGGGAGCTCGACGGGCTGGGAGGTGCCGGCCACGCAGAATTCCTGCAGGCCGTCCAGGTCGGTCCTGAAGACCTTGGCGCCGGCTTTCACCAGGCGGTCAAGCGCGGCCTGCGTGGGGTGGCCGTAATTATTCTGGCCCACTTCAATGTAGGCCCGCTCGGGCCTTACCGCGTTAAGAAAAATGTCGGTGGAGGAATACTTGCTGCCGTGGTGGCCCACCTTGAGCACGTCCGCCTTAAGCTCGGCGCCGTAGCGCTCCACCAGGCGCGTCTCGGCGTCGTTCTGCGTGTCGCCGGTCAGCAGCAGGGAGGTGTTCTGGTAAGAGATCTTAAGGGTTATAGAACAGTTATTTATGGCGTTGCTCTTGGAGCTTTCCACCGGCTCGTGGCAGCTGTTGAAAACTTTCACATCCAGGCCGCCGTTGCCCCAGGCTAAATGGTCGTCGGGGGCCGGGTAGAAGGCGGGGATGTTAAGGGCTTTCACCCGGTCGCGCAGGGCATTGTCGCCGGTGGCGCCCTTATTGTCCATGCGGGTGTCGTAGAAATCGCCGACGGTTATATTGGAGAAAACATAATTAAGGCCGTTATAGTGGTCGGAATGGGGGTGGGTGAGCAATACATGGTCTATCCTGGTCACTTTCTTTTCGGCGAGGAACTGCGCCAGCGGGCCGGTGGCGGAGCTGGAGGGGCCGCCGTCTATAAGGGCGTTCTGGCCGCCGGGGAGTTCTATGTAGATGGAATCGCCCTGCCCCACATTAAGGAAATAAACATTAAGGCCGGGGGCGGCGGTGTAAAGGGTTGAGTGGGCCGGGACCGGGGCATAAGGGATGTCTATGGCCGGGGCGGCCTCGAGGAGCTGGCTGAGGGCCTGCGCGTTGGCGGAGGGGGCAAAATGGAATACGGCTAAAGATATTAATACGGCTGAAATAAGGGCTTTAAGGGCTACGGGTGCAGGAGAGTTCTTGTTCACGTGATGCATATCCACCTCACACGCCTTTGGGGCTTCTTCCGTGGTGAATCCGAATTAAGGTCCGGAGGTGGATGCTCCCCGGCCGATCCCGGGGATTACACGGAAGATGTATATACCATATCCTCAAGGTTGACTTTGCTCAAGGGCCAAAGGGCCTAGGCGCGTCTAGGCCTAAAGGCCTATTTTGGGTTTTGCGCCGGGCGGGACCCGGCGCGCCCGGACCCCGCGGCGCTGGTAAATGTTAAAATAAACTGACCGCATGGAAGAAACGGAAATAGAATTTAACGAGCAGTTCTCCAAGGCCCTGCACCTGCTGCAGCACGGCACCCGCAATGTTTTTGTCACCGGCAAGGCCGGCACCGGCAAGAGCACGCTGCTTAAGTACTTCCGCGCCCATACTTCAAGGAAGATAGTGGTGCTGGCCCCCACCGGGGTGGCCGCCCTTAACGTGGGCGGCGAAACCATCCATTCTTTTTTCCGCTTCAAGCCGGGAACAACGCCCGACAAGGTGAGAAGGGCGCGCAAGAAGGAAGCCGAGGTTTACAGGGAACTGGACGCCATAGTTATAGACGAAGCGTCCATGGTACGGGCGGACCTGATGGACTGCGTGGACTCTTTTATGCGGCTGAACGGCCGCGAACCGGGGCGGCCCTTCGGCGGGGCGCAGCTTATATTGTTCGGCGACCTTTACCAGCTGCCCCCGGTGGTCACCGGCTCCGAGCGGGAGCTGTTTTCCTCTTATTATCCCGGGCCTTATTTCTTTAACGCCAAGGTCTTTGCCGAGACCGGCCTGGATTACCTGGAACTGGAGAAGATCTACCGCCAGAAGGACCAGGGCTTTATCGACATCCTTAACGCCATAAGGAACAACCGCGTGAGCGCCGCCCAGCTGGCGGCCCTCAACAGGCGGGTGGGGGCCGACGTGGAAACGGGCGGCCGCGGCCTTATCGTGCGCCTGCTGACCACCAACGCCGACGCTGCCGAGATCAATAACGAGCGCCTGCGCTCCATAGACGGCCGCTCCCACGTTTACAAGGCGGAAATAACCGGGGTTTTCACCCGCGACGTGTACCCCGCCGACGACGAATTGCACCTGAAGGCGGGGGCGCAGGTGATGCTGCTCAATAACGACCCCGACGGCCGCTGGGTGAACGGCACCATGGCCGCAGTGCAGGACATTATGAAAGGGCCGGCCGGGGAACCGGACGTGATCCATGTGCGCCTGGCCGACGGCTCCGTGGAGCCGGTGGAGCCGCACGGCTGGGAACTCTTCCATTTCACTTTCGACGCCGAGGCCAAAAAGATAAAGACGGAGACCGCCGGCACCTTTACGCAGTACCCGCTCAAGCTGGCCTGGGGCGTTACCATCCACAAAAGCCAGGGCAAGACCTTCCAGCGCGTGGTGATAGACCTGGGGCGGCGGGTGTTCGCCTCGGGGCAGACCTACGTGGCCCTAAGCCGCTGCACGGCGCTGGAGGGGATCTCCTTGGCGCGCGCGGTGCGCCCCGCCGACGTGATGACGGATTGGCGCATAGTGCGCTACGTGACCGGCCACCAGTATGGGGCCAGCGAGGCCGCCCTGCCGCTGGCTGAAAAAATAAATATGATAGAGGCGGCTATAAAGGACGGCGGCTGCCTTGAGATAACTTACCTGAAGGCGGCCGACGAAAAGAGCCGCCGGCGCGTCAAGCCGCTGTCCGTGGGCGACCGCAGCTACATGGATAAAAAATTCAAGGGGATGGAGGCCGAGTGCCTGATGAGGGGCGGCCGCCGCATGTTCCGCGTGGACCGCATCCTGGAGATGAAGCCGGCAGCGCGTTAGACGCGCCGGCGGGAAATAAAAATAGCGCGGCCGCCCGCGCTATTTTTACCGCGTCCCCCGCCCTCTAGATCTTGCCTTTGAAGTTCAGCACCACTACAACCATGAACAGTATGCCGGCCAGGCCGCCCCAGAACAGGATGTTGCCGGCCAGGCGCCCGGCTTTCTGCGCCCCGGTCGCGGGCGTCGCGCCTTCGGCCGCCGCGGGGAACTTGCGCCTCAGTATGAGGCCGGCCGCCACCGGCACCAGCGGGACCGCCAGCAGCAGCAGGGTTTCGATGATATATTTCAGATCGGTCATGGTACAGGCACCTCTTTTCCATCCTGGTAACAGGCTTTCTTACCGGCCACATAGCCGGGGGTAGTGGCTTCCTGGCTGCCCATGAGTTTGGTGAGCCCGGGCAGACGGCCGGGCACAAGGCCGAAGGTGCGGTAGCCGCAGACTATGGCGCCCTTCATCCCCGCGCTGGTGTCGCGGGCCAGGTCGGCGTTCCAGCCTTTCTCCCACTGCTCCTTGGCCTCTGCCGCGGGCGTGCCGGAGGACCTGTCGCCAAAATAAGGCAGGCTGAAATAGAGCAGGCGGCGCGTTATCATGGACAGGCCTACCGCCGGGTTCAGTGTGGCGCCGCCTATGGAGGCGGTGTTGCAGCCGGCGAACTGTATTACGCCGTCCTTGGCCATTTTGCCTTTCATCAGCGCGGCCGTGTCAGCCGCGTCGTATGATTCCGGGCCTACGGTCTGCATGCCGGGGGAGCCATGGCCGTACAGTATTATTTTGGACACGGACCCGTTGGGCAGCTGGCGTATGGCTTCTTTGGCCTTGGCCGCGTCCCTGTAGGTCTTGGTTTCGCCGTTGGCCGTTATGGTGTAGCCGTAGGCGTCGGAGGTCCAGGCGGTGGACTTGGTGCGGCCGGCTTCGTCCAGCGCCGCGGGGGCGGTATATTTGACGGTTTTGGCCGTGGTGGTGTTGGGCGCCGTAGAGCCGGGCAGTTTCGCTCCGGCCTTAGGGGCTCCGCCGGCGAGCATCACGTCCGCGTCCCCGGTAGCTTTGGAACCGGTATAAAGATTTGATAATTTCCCGGCGTTCATTTTGCCATGGGTGCCGGCGGCGAATTTGTCCAGCTTGGCCGTGGACTGGCTGCCGGGGCCTTGGGCCTTAACGCCGGCCTGCTGTTTCTGCGCCATTTCCGCGGCTGCTTTCATTGAGCGCATGTCTTTTATGGCCCCGGGCAGCATGTACGGGGTCAGCGCCTGCGCGTCGGCGTCGTTTATCCCCTCGGTGGAGGCCTTGGCGAGCATGGCCTTTACCACGTAGACCTTGTGGTTAAGTTCGTGCCCTTCTTTGTTCCCCACCCAGAGGTAGACGGCCTTGATCTTTTCGGCGTTCAGCCGGCGCACCTGCTGGTCGGCCTCCTGCAGGCCCCATTTCCTGTTGATGGCGGCGTAGTCGGCCAGTTCGGCGTCGTGGCGCTCGAGGGCCGGCTCTTCGGCCTTCTCCAGGGCCTCATTGCGGGCTTCGGGGGCAAGCTCCTGCCAGGAGTCCTCGCTGTAAAGGTCCTGCTCCTGGAAATATTTGAACTCCGGCCTGTTCTTGTCCCAGGCCGCGTCGCCGGCCGCGCGGGCCGCGCCCGCCGCCAGCAGACAAAGGGTAATTAATAGCGTTATTTTTTTCATAAGTACCAGTCTGCTTATAGTTTACAACATGATATTCCATTGTCAAGGGCCGTTGGATAAAAAAACCCGGCGCCTCGCGGCGGCCGGGTTCTTTTATGACCGATCTATAAGTCTACCTGAGTTCGAACGTTTCCACGGTGCTGGCCTCGGCGCCCGATGAAAGCGGGCCGCGGCGGGTGAACTTTATGGTGATAACGTACTTGCCGGCTTTCGGCGTGTCCATCAGTTTTATGTCGTAGGCCGGGGCCACGTCGAAACTGCCCTGCGCGTTTATCTTCACGAAGGAGTTGAGGACGTCCTGCACGGGCATGTTCGGGTCTATCTGCGGGATGTTCATGCCGTCTATTGAGACATCGATCTTCTCGCCCCTGAAGTAATCGGCGCGGTTGTCGTTAAGCACCAGGCGGACGTCGCCGGCGGTGGTGATGCCGACGCTTTTAACGGAGAGTTCCCTGCCGTCCGGGTTGGCCGGCTTCTTGGCGCCGGGGATCAGGTCGAAGGTAGTGGCCTTCTTGAAGAAGCCGCTGGTGTCCTGCGAGGTTACCGTGTAGTTGTACACCATGCCTTCGGTGCCGAGGTAGGCGGAGAAGGGGTCCCTCAGGCAGACTTTCAGGTTCTCCTGCTCCCAGGGCTGCAGGTTGCGAGGCCCGATGTTGACGGTGATCTTGCGGGTGTGGAACCTGTTGGAGGGGCGGCACACCTGCGACTGGTGGTGGAAGTGATCGTAGGTGTAGTAGCAGTTGTTCCCGGTTTCCTCTACAAGCAGGTCTTCGGTGCGGGTGTTGGGGGTCTGCGCGTTGAAGGTCCAGGTGCGGCAACTCTCGCGGTAGCCGGTGAAGCTGTAATGCTCCTGGGGCGGGGGATTATGGTCGTTCCAGCCGGGGTTCCAGGGCTGGGGCGGCGGGGGCAGCGGGTGATTATAGCCGGGATTGGGGTGCCAGGGCTGGGGGTGCGGCATCGGGGGCGGCGGCGGATTGTGCCCGCCGTGGTCGTTGAAGCCGGGGTTGGGCTGGTGGTGGTCGTTGCCGGGCTGATGATGATCACCGCCGGGCTGGTGGCCGTTATGCGTAGGGCCCAGCAGCGTGTCTACCGCGTCGAGAACGTCGCCGACGCTCCTGTCGAAACTGTTATCCGCCGCGTAAACTCCGGTGGAAAGCGAGAGCGCGGCCGCTATCGCCAATAGTCCTGTTTTTTTCATAACCCTCCCGTAACTTTGTCGCCTGTCCGGCGTCTTAAATTTATTCTAGGTAAAAAAGGCGGAGCCCAAATAGAGGCAATGGGCCCAGCGGCGCGTCGTTTAACGGCCTACGGAATTTTGGGTCTTTAGGGTCAGCCGGGGGTTTCGGTTTTCTGGACCGCGGCGTAGATGGCTTTTACGCAATCCGCGTAAGGTTTGCGTTTTTCAGGGGTGAAATCGCGGTAGATTATCTCTACGGCCCGGCCCGCGCCGAACATCGCGTGGTCTATGGGGAAAAGTTTTTCAGCGCCAGGGGGGAGGAATTCCTTTTTAATTTCCATGCGCAGACCCCACCCGGCCAGCAGCGTAAGGCAGTACACCCATTTCTGCGTGGCCTGGTTGAAGATCTTCAGCACGGGCCCCGGGGTCTTGGCCGTGTTGGGCTTCATCTCCCAGGTCTGGCCCGGCAGGTCGCCGGCGGCCAGCATGAGCTCTCCCCAGAAGGCCATGAAAGTTTCGGCGGATTTGGGATAGCGCGCGGCTATGTGGCGCACGAATTTGTCGAACTCTTCCCTTATCAGGGCCGGGTCCACCTTCATGGTCTTGGCCTTAAGGCGGTTCTCTTCCTCTATTTTAAGCCGGGTTATCAGGTCCAGCAAAGCCGCGGTTTCGGCTTCCGTGGCCGGGGCCAGGTACTGGGCGCGGAAGGTCAGCCGGTCGCCGGTCAGCGGCTGCACGGTCACGTTCTCGCCGGCCACTTTTACCACCACGCCCAGCGCTTTGTTTATGGTGTTGCGCACCGGCGCGTAGATCTCAAAAGGGTTCGTTTCCATGACGTTCCCTAGATGATACAAAATGTTTTCCGGGCCCAAAACCCCTTTTGTCAACGCGACACTACGCTGTCGGGTTGGTCTGCTATGCTATTTTAAACGCGGGGGTTAAAGGAGGGGTTATGAAAGGAGCCGGAACCATACAGGACATGCCGCGGGTGGAGCGGCCGCGCGAAAAGATGATGCGCTACGGCCCGGAGAAACTGGCCGAAGAGGAACTGCTGGCCATAATACTGCGCACCGGCGCGCGCGGCAGGAACGTGCTGGACCTGGCGGCCGATATCCTTAAGAAGTTCGGCCGGGCCGGCCTGGCTAAAGCGGGCTTCGCCGAGCTGCGCGCCGCGCCGGGCCTTGGCCCCGCCCGCAGCTGCGAGATCCTGGCCGCCTTCGAGCTGGGGCGGCGTTTCCTCAACGGCAAAAAGGCGGGCATCTACCTTAAGCCGCGGGACATCTGGGAGGAACTGCGCGACGTGCGCGACCAGAAGAAGGAGCACTTCGTAGTGTTCTACCTGGACACGCGCAACCAGGAGATAAAGCGCGACATCGTCTCTATCGGCACGCTGAATTACAACCTGGTGCACCCGCGCGAGGTGTTCGAGCCGGCGGTGAAGAACCTGGCCGCCAGCGTGATAGTGGCGCACAACCATCCCTCCGGCTGCCTGGAGCCGTCCGATGAGGACCTGTCCCTCACCAAGCGCCTGGCGCAGGCCGGCAAAGTGCTGGGCATCGAGGTGCTGGACCACGTAATAGTCACCAGGGAGAGCTTCATGAGCTTCAAACAGAAAGGGCTAATCTAGGGGGAGGAGAGGGGACGCTCTTAGTTAATTAGTTTTTGACCGATCGGTCCCGATTTTCCATGGCGAGACTATTCAAAAACTAATTAACTAAGAGCGTCCCCTTTAATTTTTTTATATCCTGTATGTAAGTTTTGACGTAAGGACTTTCGGAGGATATAAATGACCGACCCGTATGTGTCTAAAATAGCGGTGGAGCTGGGGCTGAACGCCGCCGGCGTGGCCGCGGCTATAAACCTTTTCAAGGAAGACGCCACTATCCCTTTCATCTCCCGCTACCGCAAGGAGGTCACCGGCAACCTGGACGAAGTGGCCCTCGGCAAGATACAGGACCGCCTGGCCCAGCTTAAAGAACTCGACACCCGCCGCGAAGCCATAATAAAATCCCTCACCGAGCGTAACCTGCTGACTCCGGAACTGAAAGCCAAGGTGGAAGGCGCGGAAGTCCTCTCCAAACTGGAAGACATCTACCTCCCTTTCCGCCCCAAGCGCCGCACCCGCGCCACCATCGCCAAGGAAAAAGGCCTGGAGCCGCTGGCCGACCAGGTCTACGCGCAGGGCTCCGAAGACCCCTTCGCCCTGGCCGCCCCTTTCATTAACGAAGAGAAGGGCGTGAAGACGGCCGAAGAGGCCCTGGCCGGCGCCCGCGATATAATCGCCGAGCGCGTCAGTGAGGATGAGACCGCCCGCGCCCGCCTGCGCCAGCTTTTTTCAACCAAAGGCATATTCCACTCCAAAGTGCTGGAAGGCAAAGAGACCGAGGGGGCGAAATTCAAGGACTATTTCGACTGGAAAGAGCCCGCCGCCAAAGCTCCGTCCCACCGGATATTGGCCATGCGCCGCGGTGAGACCGAAGGGTTCCTTTCGATGCGCCTGGAAGTGGAGGCCGACGAGGCAATTTCCCTGTTGGATCCGCTCTTTGTTAAGAACGCAAGCGCCTGCGGCAAACAGGTGAAAGAGGCCGTAACAGATTCTTATAATCGCCTGCTGGCGCTTTCCATGGAAGGCGAGGCCCGGTTCGAAACGAAGAAGCGCGCCGACGCGGAGGCCATCGCCGTTTTCGCCCGCAACCTGCGCGAGATCCTCATGTCCTCGCCGCTGGGACACAAGAACATACTGGCGCTGGACCCCGGTTTCCGCACCGGCTGCAAGCTGGTCTGCCTGGACGCCAACGGCAAACTGCTGCACGACGACGTGATCTACCCGCATAACGGCGACGGCGCCGCGGCCTCCGCCGCGGAGAAAGTCAGGAAGCTGGCCGCGCAGTATAAGACCGAGGTTATAGCCATAGGCAACGGCACCGCCGGCCGCGAGACCGAGGAGTTCGCCCGCGGGCTTAAGCTGGAGGGCGTGATAATAGTGATGGTCAACGAGTCCGGCGCCTCTGTCTACTCCGCCTCCCCGGTGGCGCGCGAGGAATTCCCGGACAAGGACGTGACCGTGCGCGGTTCCGTCTCCATAGGCCGCCGGCTGATGGACCCGCTGGCCGAGCTGGTGAAAATCGATCCCAAGTCCATCGGCGTGGGGCAGTACCAGCACGATGTGGACCAGGGCGAGCTGAAGAAGAGCCTGGATACCACGGTGATGAGCTGCGTCAACAGCGTGGGCGTGGAGGTGAATACCGCCAGCCGCGAACTGCTCTCCTACGTGTCCGGCCTGGGCGCCACGCTGGCCAAGAATATCGTGGACTACCGCAACGCCAACGGGGCCTTTCCGAGCCGCGCCGCGCTCAAGAAAGTCCCCCGGCTGGGGCCCAAGGCCTTTGAACAGGCCGCCGGCTTCCTGCGCCTGCGTGGGGCCAAGAACCCCCTGGACGAGAGTGCCGTGCATCCGGAGCGCTACGAGATCGTGGAGAAAATGGCGGCCGATCTGGGCTGCGAGGTGAAAGACCTGGTGACCGACGCCGCGCTGCGGTCCAAAATAGATATATCGAAATACGTGGCGGACGGGGTGGGGGAACCCACGCTGCGCGATATTGTGGCCGAACTGGCCAAACCCGGCCGCGACCCGCGCAAACAGTTCGAAGCTTTCGCTTTCGGCGAGGCGCAGAAGATAGGCGACCTTAAGCCCGGGGCCAAGCTGCCGGGCATAGTCACCAATGTGGCCGCTTTCGGGGCCTTTGTGGACATAGGCGTGCATCAGGACGGCCTGGTGCATATAAGCGAACTGGCCGACACTTATGTTAAGGACGCCGCCGCCGTAGTGAAGGTGGGGCAGCGGGTAAGCGTTACGGTCATAGACGTGGACCTGCCGCGCAACCGCATAGCCCTTTCCATGAAAGCCAACCCCATAGTAGGCCCCCGCGAGGCCCGCGGCCCCAGGCCCGAACCTGCCGCCCCCGCCCTATCGAGGCCCGGCCTCGATAGACGACCGGATAACCGCCCGCGCAGGGACGAGGCCCCCGCCGGCTCTATGGCCGAAGCCCTCAAAGCCTTCATGGACAAGCGCCGCAACTAGTATTTGGAGGTTCAACCTCCATATGGAGGTTGAACCTCCGGATAAAACCCCGGTTGACGGCCGGGGTTTTTTATTTATAGGGGCCATTTGGGCCTAGGGGGCCTGGGCCCTTTGACACTTACGGTTTTGAGGGGCGCCTGTTAGACTATAAACATGACCAAGGCAAATATGAAAAAACTTATCCTTACGGTAATAGCGGTGACGGGTCTTTCGGCGGCTGTTCTCGCCCAGGACTTCGATCTTAATTCCGTCAGCGTCTCGGACCTGAAGAGCTCGCAGTCGAGCCTGCAGGCCGTGCCTATGCCCATACCGGCTGAACTGCTCGGCATTGAGAAGTCGCCCAATATGCCCGCCGCCGCCCTGGACATGTCCATAAAGCTGCCTTTCAAATCCCTCAGCGCCCGCATAGCGGAACTGCCCGGCATAAAGCTGCAGGCCATCAACCCCGGCGCCCCCATACTGTCCCGCCAGGCCGACCATATAGCTTTCACCAACGTTTCCGTGAACTACAACGGTATGGAAGTGGAGCCCACCCTGCTTATAAAGCCCTTCTTCGAAGGTAATAATAAGCTGGCTATAAAGGTTATGAAGGTGGAAGCCGATGTCGCTTTCGGGCCCAAAGCCGCTTTCGGGGCCCAAATGGACAAGGACGGCCTGATGGAAATGGTGATGACCAATCTCACCACCGCTATGCTCGGTTCCATGGACGCCGCTTTCCAGAAGAACAAGGTGCCCCTTAAGGCCAAGGACGTGCTGACCTTCTCTTACGAGCGCAAAAGCTGGACCCTGCACGCCGCCGTCAACCCCAACTTCGTGGCGCCCCTGCTGCCCGGCCTTATCAGCAACATCAGTCTGACCAATTTCAGCTTCGACGACGCTGGTTTCGCCCTCAGCGTCAAGTCCGGCTCGGCCGCTTCCATAGCGCAGCTGCCCGGCTATAACCTGGCCCTCTCGGACGGCCTGCTGGACAACTTCATAGCCCAGTTCACCAAGACCACCGATTTCGAGTTCCATCCCCAGGGGCACGAGGGCGGTATCAAATTCCGCGCCGACGGCCGCCTGGAGCTGGCCGGCAAGATCTACGCCCGGACCGTGGCCGGCAAACCCAACGTCTACTTCAAGGCCGTCGTCCTGCCCACGCTCACCGGCCCCAACACCATTAAGGTGCGCATAGACCGCGTGGACGTGGACCAGGCCTACGGCATAGGCATCCCCGGCTTCATCAACAACTGGATACAGGGCAAAGTGGCCACCTCTATAATAGCCACGCTGACCACCAACCCCCAGCTCGCCAAGGTGATGACCGCCCGCAAACTGGACGACAAGACGGTGGAGATAGTCCTTAAAAACAGCGCTTTTCTGCCCTCTTTCGCCAAGGGCGCCGTTATCAATAACCTGAAGCTGGGCAACGGCCTGCTGTACCTTGGGTTCGACCTGTAAGCCGGCAGACAAGGAAAAATTTATGAAAAAAATCACCCTTAAAATAATAACCCTGGCCGCGCTGCTCTCCTGCGGCGGCAAGGCGATGGCCTCGGATTTCAACCTGTCAGGGCTGGACGTAGCAGACATCAAGGCCTCCCAGGCGTCCGTGAATGTCCCCGCCCCTAAGGCGGCTTCCGATGACATGATCGGCATGGACATGGCCGTGCGCATCCCCTTCAAAACCCTCAAGAAAGCCGTCGCCCTGGTGGCCGCTTCCGAGAAGCGCCTGACCATAATAGACCAGGCCGCCCCGGTAATATTCAAGTCCGGCGAGTTCCTGAAGATCAGCAATATCATGGTGGACGCCAACGGCATAACCGTGGTGCCGACCCTGACCATTAAGCCTTACCTCGAAGGCCCCGACCGGATCGCCCTGCGCATCCAGCGCATCCAGCTGCACGCCGCCATGGAACCCTCCATGAAAGCCGCGCCCATGGCCGCCTTCAACCAGGAAGAGATCATGGCGCAGGTGATGGACGTGATGATAAAAGGCGTCTATGCCGCCGTCAACGAGAAGCTCAAGGTCAAGCAGATCCCGATGAAGGCGGAAGACGTCATTAAGATGAAGTACGACAAAGCCGCCTGGACCCTGCGCGCCACCGTGTCCTCCAAAATACTCGGCCAGTTCATTCCCGCCGGCCTGGTGGCCCCCATACACCTTACCGGGTTCTCCTTCAGCGACACCGGCATAGCCATAAGGGTGCAGACCGCAGAATAAGGGCCGAAAGCCGCCGCGAAAAGCCCCGCGTGAAAGCGGGGTTTTTTGCGCCTTGGGACCTAAGGGCCCAGGCCCAGGGGGCTGTCGGGGCCTATAAGGCCTAGGCACTAAAATTCCGTTTTTCTGGGTATTTGGCCTCTGACGAAAAGGCCGGGGTTCCGGTATACTTTAGGTATGATCTCAACCAAAAAACCGGTGTGGAAAATATCCGCGGCCTTCCTCTCGATAGCGGTACTCTCCGCTAACGCCTTGGCGCTCAACTTCGACAGCGGCGTAAAAGCCGACTTCTCGGACGGCGTCACCGAGATGAAACGTACCTCTGGGGAGTTGAAGTCCCCAATTATTTCCAGCGGCACACCGATCTCCAGCGAATTCGCCCACTTCTGGGAGGACCTTAAAAAAGACACTTTCGACGATATCTGCAAGAGCGCGGAGATAGAGCTCAATGAAAACGCCCAGCTGGTCAAGGTGCTGGGCATCGAGGGCGGCTTCAAGCGGTATATGAAGAAGTTCCCTAACGAGAAAGTGGCTCTTCTGGACGAAGTCGGCCTGAAACTGTCCGTGGCCCTGGGCAACGATACCCTGCATATCCCCTCCATGGAAGGCCTCGGCGTCAGCATCACCGGCCTGCTTGAAGGTAAATCCCAGGTGGTGCGCCCGCTTGAGAGCGACCGCTACTGCAAAGAGCTGGATACCCTTGTTAAACTTTACCAGATAAAGACCGTGCTGCCCACCAAAGCCAAACGTATAGTGGAAATGAAGAACGGCGAGATCTGGAAGCTCCCTATCATCCTGCGCCTGGGCTTCGGCGCCAGCCTGGGCACCACCATCAACGAGGTGCTCAACGTCTCCATCTCGGCCGGCAAGACCAAGGAAAGCAAGCCCTCCGTCACCCTTTACCGCATGGACGACAACAACCTGCGCCTGCGCCTGCGCCTGGACCGCTTAGAAGTGCGCAGCGTCGGCGTCTCGGCCGCCAGCATAGAGATCCCCATGGCCGATATCGGCCTCATCAACGCGGAAAACAAACTGGCCGAACTGGTAAATAAACGCTGGGCCAAGGAAATAAACAAGTATGTGGCACTCAAACTCTCCTACGGCCACTCCCGCCTCTCCGGCAAGAAGCTGCTGCTCGAGTTCGTCCTGAACCCCAATAACCCCGAGCAGATGGCTAACCTGGAGAAATTTCTGAGCGGCGACTTCGGCATAATCAAACGCTTCATAGAAATGGGGCTGCGCTTCAACAACTTCTCCGAGACCGACGAGGGCGCCAGCGGCCTGGGTGAAATAGAGGGCGTGGCGGACCAGGCGGGGGACTCCATCGGCTCCGGCTCCACTTTCGCCGGCAGCAACATCTACCACGGGCATTCCGACAACCTCCACGTGCAGATCCCCATCGTGCATACCCACGACACCAGCTGGGCCTCCTCCTATAACCGCTACCAGTCCCTGGCCAAGGAAGGCGAGACCATGCACGTGCAGCAGCGCACCCGCGTGTCCAACGGCAGCTCCCTTAACATCCCCTTCGTAGGCAAGGTGATGAAATACGATTCCCAGAAAAACGTCTATGTCATCAATAAAGAAGATACCGACGGCAAGACGACCCGCCCGGTGATGATGTACCAGCAGTACGAAGGCTTTGTGAAGCAGGGTGACGGCACCGCCCGCCATATGCTCGAGAAGGCCAACAGCGTGCTGCGCTATGTGGGCGTCAACGGCAACGGCACCGATTCCGAGAACGTCCTGCCCATAGAGGGCATCTTTCCCCCGATGCCTGTAAACCCGGACGCGGACCCTTATGTCAACGATTCCAAGACCTACAAGTCCGCCGTAATGAGCTTCAAGTTGCTCATCAATGAGCGCGGCGTGCAGGACATTATCTTCGCCCCGGCCCAGGCCATAATGAAGGCCTATATGAACGTGATGCGCGAAGTGGAAGCCGCCATAATAGATAAGGTGATGGACCTCTTCACCATAAACAAGGAAGGCAAGGTGGATTACGATTATAAGGCCGTCGGCAAGCGCCTGGGCGTGAACCCCACCGATACCTACGAGAACGGCACTAACCCGCTGGAGATAGTGCGCACCCTGGCCTATACCGCCACCCAGGTGATACGCGACATCGTCTCGGTGCGGAACGCCGACGGCTGGAAAGCGCAGTCCGAACAGCTGGCCAAGGTGTCCGCGGGCGCTTCCAAGAGCAATCTTAAGTACGAGGATTTCCTCAAGGTGGTGGTGCAGCTGGTGAAGCCCGGCGACGTTTCGGCCGAGGTTTACGTGCACACCGACAAGCGCGTGAAGGGCGAGGCGGACGTGACCCAGAACTACCAGTTCTTCAACAACCGCGACAACAACTTCGACAATACTCTGGCGGAAGTTACCCAGATACGCGAGCGCTTCACGGACCCTTCGGAGCTTACCGACTGAGCCGGCCGCTCCATAGGAACGCCCTCCGGCAGTGGGGGGCGTTCTTTTTTTTTACGGGCCCGCCGGATTTGATACCATATCGGCAGACAGCGCGGCGACAGGAGGGAATATGCTTTTCGACAGTATGAACGCGGCTATGGTGAGGGCGATGATAGAGGCCCTGCCGGCCGAGATCACCGCTATAGACGCCAACGACGAGGTGGTCGGTTGGAACAAGCATGAAACCCGTCTTTTCAGGCGGCCTATGACCGCTATCGGCATGAATTTCCGCCAATGCCACCCGGAAAAAAGCCTCGCCATGGTGGAGCGCCTGATAGGCGAAATGAAAGCCGGCGCCCGTGAGAAGGCCTCCTTCTGGATAGATATGGAAGTGGTCAAGGGCGAACCCAAACATAAAATGCTCATAGAGTTCTTCGCTTTGCGGGACGACAAAAAGAAATATATCGGCTGCATGGAGGTTACGCAGGACGTTCAGGCGATACGGGAGTTGCAGGGGCAGCGGCGCCTGATGGATTAACGGCCGCGTGATAATAAAAAAGCCGGACAGAGGTCCGGCTTTTTTTGCGTTCGGGCGCGCTATTTTATTTTGTAAAGCCCCGGCCAGATGGGCTCCAGCGAGCTTATAAAGGCGTCCGTAATGGCGGACATGGCCGAAGTGATGTCGAAGCCCTCATAGGCCATGGAGGCGGACCAGAGGACCGACCCGGTCTGCACGTCCACCATGCGCGAAATAAGCGAGACGTTGGCGGTAGTGCTGAGCAGCTGGGAGTTGGGCATCCCCATCACGGACCCTTCGGAATAGACCGTGCCGCCGCCGTTCACCTGCGTTACGGTGGTCTCGCGCGGGTTTTTCGACTGGCTTACGATATAGCTGCTCTGGGGCGTGCTTTCGGCCACCGTCCCCACAAAAAGGGCGTCCACGCCGAGAAGGCGCCCCAGCTGCTTGGCGGTAGCCGGATCGAAAGCGCTGGAGGCCGTAAGGGACTGCTCTTTCATAACGGAGTCCAGGCGCTGGCGCTCTATAACGTCGGCGCCGTGTTCCATCAGGCTCTGCGTCATCAGGTCGGCGGCCAGGTCTCCCTTGGGGCCGCCGAAAGAGATGACCGCCACGCGCTTGATGGCGGAAAAATTAGCGCGCGGGTTTACCGCCACTTTCGGGGTAACGCAGGCCGCCAGGAGGGATAGGCTCAGCAGTAGAAGTCTTGTTTTCATGGCGTTCAATGGAGGGAAAGGTGGTGGATGTGGCGCGTGGCGGTTTCGCGCATGCGCGGGTCAGCGGCGTTCTCAAGGCAGGCCTTCCAGGCGGCCACAGCTTTTTCCTTAAGGCCCTTTTTCTCGTAGATAAGGCCCAGCATGTAATGGGCTATGGCTTTTTTGGGGTCCAGCTGTACGGCGCTTTCAAAGGCCTGCTGGGCCTCGTCGGCCTTGCCGAGGCGCGTATAGGTGAAGCCGAGCTTGACGCGCAGGTCCACTTCGGCCGGGCTCAGTTTTATGGCTTGTTCGAGCGAGGCCGCCGTGGTCTCCAGCTCTTTCAGGGTCTGCAGGCGGATGTCCTTGTCCGCGGTGGCGGGGGGAGTTTGGGCCAGGGCCGGCGCATAACTCGCCGCTAAAAGAAGGATAAATATATATTTCATAAGCACCTCTCCGTACAGCATATAAAATAAAGGGCCGCAAAATGAAAGCCCCCGCAGTTGCGGGGGCTGTCAGCCGGCACGAAGGCCGGGGTTCGGGGACGGGAAGCCCGAAAACTCACGGGGGCCGCTCCGCCCGCCCGGGGGCCGCGCCGCCACAGGCGGGAACGCGAACCGGGCGCCCGGGAAACCGCCCCGCCTAAAGCGGGCCGCGGACCGGGAAAGCGCCGGGGCCGGGCGACTCACCGGACCCAACCGAACCGACCACACCAACGGCGCACCGAAAAGAGCAGGACTGCACTACGAGTATAACAGGCGTTCCTTGACTTGTCAAGGCCCAGGCTAAAAAAATATTTGCGGGGTGCGTCACTGGCGTTAATTCTTTACGGCCAGGTCGTCCACCACGGCCTTCATGCCATCGATGAAGGCGGCCATGTATTCGTAATTGAGCGTGGCCGGCAGGTCGGTGTATTTGTGGTAATTGGCGTTCCTGTAGAAAGCCGTGTCGGTGAACATTACGGCCGGGTAGCCGGCCCGCCAGAAGCTGCGGTGGTCGGAATAGTCGGCCCCGGGCACGAAGGACGGCAGCACCGCCGTGCGCAGCGGCAGCGAGGAAGCTGTCCTGAAGGCCTTGCCGGCGCGCGCCGCCAGGCCGCGCGAACTTATATTGGACACCTGCGCTATAAAATTGCCCCGGCCCGGAAAAAAAGGCCCGATGAACGGCGGGTAGCGCTGGGACAGCCGTTTTTCGGTGAAGAAACCGATCATTTCCAGGACCAGCGCGGCTTTGATATCTTCCTTGCCCGCGGCGGCGGCCTTGGCGTACACGGCGCTGCCCATGCCATCTTCCCTGAAAAAAGGCGGCTCTTCGTTGACGAAGGCCAGGAATTTCACGGTCTTAGAGAATTTGTTCCCGGCCGCGTAGTCGGCCAGTTCCAGCACTCCGGCCATACCGCTGGCGTTGTCGTCCGCGCCGGGGTTGTTATAGGTGTCGTAATGGGCGCCTATAACGATCACTTCCCCGGGGGCCGAGAGGCCGGGTTTTACGGCGATGATGTTCCTGACCTTAACCCCGGCCGACAGGTATTCCTGGAACTCAACTTTATAGCCCGCTGCGCGCAGGCGGCCGGTTATGTAAGTTTCCGACAGGCGCAGGCGCGCCTTGTTATTATTGAAAAGGTCCCGGGGCCCTATCGTTACGGCCAGCGCGGTTACGGTGTCTTTAAGCCGCTCTGGCCGCGTGACGGTTTTCCCGCCCTGGAAGGCGGGGGCCATGAAATTCCAGCCCAGCGTGGTGAGTTTGATCGAAGTGTAGGCCGCCGCCGTAAAAAGCGTCAGTCTGAGGATCTCTTTTTTGGATATCATTGGTGAATATTAGCATAAATCCCCGCGCGCCCTGCCGGGGGGGAAAGTTGTCTGTCCTGTTTTAGAATTGGGCGCGTATCACGCCGAGGGATCTTTCCTGAGCGGCCTTATCGCCGTTGCGCCCGGCCCTGTGCCAGGCGCGGACCGCCGAAAAGAATTCAAAAACATTGTCCCGGAAAACCGCGCCTTCGCCCTTGGAGAACAGGGAGAAGAGGGCTTCGCTGGTGATCAGTGGCGCGCCGGGGGCCAGCCAGGTCTTTTCCATTAGCTCCAGGGTGCGGGTGATGGTTTCCCCGGAGGACATGGAGGCGTGCCGCCAGCCCGCGCCCGCTTCTTCCAGGCCGGTGGCGGCGCGGTTCCTGTAGGCGGGGATGGCGCGGCTGCGTATCTGGAAAGGGGAATAGTAGACCGTGTCCAGGCCGGAAGTCAGCGCGAAGTCCAGGGTTTCCCCTATGGTGGCGGCGGTCTCGCCGGGATAGCCCACCACGAAATTTCCGTGCGTCCCTATGCCGGCCGCCTTTATCTTTTTAACGGCCTCGCGCATTACGGCGGTGGAACAGCCCTTGTTCATGACGTTCAGCATCTTGTCCGAGCCGGATTCTATGCCCAGGAAGACCCACTGGCAGCCGGCGCGCCGCATGGCCTCCAACAGCCCGGGGGCGAGCACGCTGTCGGCGCGCGCGAAACAGGTCCAGGAACAGCCGCCCAGCAGCTCCAGGCCGCGGCAGATCTCCAGCGCGCGCGGCGCGTCCGCCGCGAAGTCGGAATCCGTGAACCTGAAAAAATTTATATTCCAACGGCGCCGGTTGTTGGCTATTTCCGACAGCACCGCCGCCGGCGGCCTGGCGCCGGCCGGGCCGGAGTAGGCGCAGAAGCCGCAGGCCCGGGCGCAGCCGCGCGAGCCCTGTACTGGCACCTTGTCGGGCGGGGACGGGTAAAGGCCCCAGTCCGGTTCGGGAACGTCGCCGATGGGGGAATTGTCCTCGCGCGCGGTCTCCAGCCAGGCGCCGTCCTTTGTGTAGCCAAGGTTGGGGACGGCGGCCGGGCCGGCGCCGGTTTTCAGCGCCTCCAGCAGGCGCGGCAGCGTGCCTTCGCCGGGGCCGAACACGGTTATGCCGCCGGCCGGGCGCAGGGCTTCGTTCCATTCGGCGCCGGGGCCGCCGGCTATAATAAAGCTGGTCGGCGAAACGCGGCCGACCAGGGCGGTTATCTGTGCCAGGGTCTCCGGCCTGAAGGTATGCGTAGTAGAAATGCCCACCGCGAAAGGCCGCGCCTCCAGCCCCGCCGCAAGGCGCCGGCGGCTTTCTTCGATGGTGAAAAAATTATGCACGGGGACGGCTTCTAAGCCCAGGGCGTTAAGCCGCGTGGCCAGCAGCGTTATGCCGAGGGGCGGGGCGGTGAAGAACTCGCGCGGGCCGACGGCCGCCAGCAGGGGCCCGGCGAAATAGGCGTTGATCTTTTCGTAAAAGGGGTGCGTTTCGTCCTGCGAAAGCAGGAGGATGTCCATGCCGATATTCTATAAATTAAGGGCGGTATTTTAATATCATTTATATATGGCTATATCGAAAGCGCTGGAATACGAACACGCGGTGACGCCCGAAGAGATAGACGGGCTGGGCCATGTGAACAACCAGGTGTACCTGGACTGGCTCATGGACGCGGCTACCAGGCATTCCCTGGCCGTGGGCTGGGATATTAAAAAACTTATAGAGCTGGGCGAGGGCTGGGTGGTGCGCCGCCACGAGATAGACTACCTGCTGCCGGTGCTGCCCGGCGAGACGGTGCGCCTGCGCACCTGGGTGGAGAGCGCCGAGCGCGCCTCCTCCGAGCGCCATTACGAGATCTTCAGGAAGTCGGACGGCAAGCTGGCCTGCCAGGGCCGCACTATGTGGGTGTGGATAAACTACCGGACCGGCCGCCCGGCGCGCATCCCGCAGGCCGTCATAAACGATTTTGCCAACTGGATGCCGGGCGCGGATTAAAGCGGGTCACTGCCCAGCTTTTTCCGCCCTGCATTGTTCCACCGTTATCATTATTTTAGCGCACGCTTCGGCGTCCGAGAGGGCGTTGTGGTGCTTGAGCGGGATGCTCAGGTGGTGGCAGACATGGGCCAGCGTGGCGGGCTTCAGCCCCAGTTCGGTCTTCGCCAGTTTAACCGTGCAGACGAAGGGCTGCGGCGGGGCCTTAAGGCCCGCGGCGGCGCAGCAGGCGTAGAGCACGCTCTTGTCGAAAGGGGCGTTGTGCGCCGTGATGAAATCTATCCCCTCGAAAAAATCCGCTAATTCAGGCCAGACTTCTCCGAAGACCGGTTCGTTGGCCACGTCTTCCCAGGTGAGGCCGTGGATCTCGGTGAACCTCATATCCTGGCGCGGCGGCCTTATAAGGCGGTAGGCGGTCTTCGTCACCCGGCCGTCCTCCACGCGGGCGAGGCCCACGGCGCAGGCGCAGTCGCGCGCGTAGTCGGAGGTCTCGAAATCTATGGCGGTGAATTTGGACATATTCAAGTCAGGCGGCCGCGGCCCAGGGCTTTCAGGCCGGCGATAAGCCGGTCGATATCCCGGCGGTCGTTGTAGAAATGCAACGAAACTCTTATGCCGGCGCCCCGGGCGGCCGTCATGATGCCGCGCGCCTTCAGCTGCTCCACGGCCTCGGCCGGCCAGGCGCACTTTATGATGGTTATGCCGGAACGGGAGCCGCGGTCCAGCGGCGTGGCCGTCAGCGCGCCGATAGCCGTCAGGCCTTCCATAAGGTAGTCGTTAAGTTCGAAGATCCGCGCCTGAATGTTCTTTACGCCCAGGTCCGACAGGAGTTTTACCGCGGCGCCCAGCGCGAATATGCTGGGGAAATGCAGACAGCCGGCCTCCACGGCCGAGGCCTCTTTTTTCATGGAGCGCGCCCTGTTGTCCATATTCTCGGGCACCGCCACGGAACGCCAGCCGGCTTCGGGGAATTTTACCGACGGCAGATATTTCTTTGAGGCGTAAAGTCCGGCCGCGCCGTAGCCGGCCATGGTCCACTTGAAACACGAGAAAACCATGAAGTCGATGCCCGCTTTCTTCACATCCACGGGCATGGCGCCCAGGGCCTGGGTGGCGTTCACTACGAATATCACGCCGCGGCGGCGGCAAAGCCGGCCCAGCGCCGCCAGGTCCTGCCGGAACCCGGTGCGGTACTGGACGTAGCTGGTTACGAGTATTTTGACGTCCCGGGTGAGGGCGCGCTCTATGTTTTCCGGAGTGTAAACGCCGTTCTCGGGTTTAGCGAATTTCACTTTATATCCAGCGTTGAGCCAGGCCAGCGTGGAGGAGGGGAACTCGTCGCGCATGGTGAGCACCGTGCCGCGGCCTTTAAGCGCGCCGGCTACCAGGCTCATGCCGTGGGAGGTGTTGAGGGTGAAGGCGACCTCTTTGGGCGAGGCGCCGATGAAGCGGGCGAGGTCCCGGCGGGCGGTTTCAAGGCGCGTAAGCCATTTGTCCCACCAGGCGTCGCCGTGGGCGAGGGCCTCGGCGTAGTAACGGGCGCCGGCCGCGGCCACGGGGCGGGCCAGCGGGGCGCCGCCGGCGGCGTTAACGAAGGTGTATTTCTTAAGCGCCGGGAACAGGGCCCGCGCCGCTTTCCAATCGGGTTTTTTCATGGGTTCCGTTATTAAAAAACCCGGGGGCGGGTCTCCCGGGTTTTTCGGTTCTCGGGGCGTTTACTTGTCTTCTTTAAGGATGTCGGTCTTCTGCAGGCCCGCGGCTTTGGTTTCGGCTATGGAGAATTTGGGGTTGACCTTTACCACTTTCGCCGTGCCTATCTTCTCTTCCTCGGAGCCGAGCGATTCGCCGGTGTCCGGGTCGGTCATCTCCTCGCCCATGCGGTAGATGCCGTAAGTGCGGCCGACTTTTTCGCCGTCCGCGCCGCCCGAGTTGATATAGATCTGGCCGCCGGTTATCTTGATTATCTTGACCGAGCCGCCGCCGGCCTCTTCGAACTTCTTGGAGAGTTCCGCGGCCACGGTGTCCACGGCTTTGCGGGCGGCCTTGCCCAGGATGGTCTCGTCGAAGCCTTCTTTGCCGAAGTCGAAGCTGGGGGCGATGCTGACGTCGCCGGAGAACTCGGCGCTGGACTTCTCGCCCTCGCCTTTGGCCGCGGCCGCGATCTGGGCCGAAGTGGTGTCTATGGCGCGCACGTCTATGACCACGCGGGCCTTGGTCTTGGACACTTTGGCCCCGCCGCCGAAAGGCAGCACTTTCTCAAGCCCGCCTACGCCTATCTTGGAGTCTTTGACGCCGAACTCGGTCACCGCGCCGGTTATGATGTACTGCGCGCCCAGCAGGCGGCCTATCTTGGCGGCGGTCTGGGCCGTCACGGCCCCGGAGGCGCCCAGTTTCTGCTCTTCCAGGACGGCTTCGAGCTTGTTGCGCTCTATTAAAGTGTATTTTTTGGTTTCGGAAAGGGCCGTCACCATCATTTCCGCTACGCCCGTGCCTATGTTATGCCAGTCCCCGTGATGGTTGGACTTGTCTTCCAGGTCCAGCACGCAGATCATCTTCTTGCCGCCGCACCAGCCGTTCACGGCCCCGGCCAGCAGCAGCGCGGCCGAAATAAGCTTAATGTTGGTCTTCATATCTTTTCCTCCCTGCCAGACCAAATAATAGCAAAAAGCGCGCGGGCTTTTAATCATGGTAAAATATAGGGGTAGCCGCGGCGGTCCAAGGAGGCCATATGTTCAGATTAGGTAAACGCGTAGTTCTCTTCCTGGCTGTAAACCTGCTGATAATCCTTACCCTTTCCGTCACGCTCCACCTGCTGGGCGTGGGCAATTATTTCAGCAGAGCCTACGGCATAAATTATCAGGCGCTCATGACGTTCTGCCTGATATGGGGTATGGGCGGCGCTTTCATCTCCCTGGCGCTGTCGCGCGTCATGGCCAAATGGATGATGGGTGTGGTGGTGATAGACCCGAACACCACCGACCCCGAACTGTCCGGCCTGGTAGTTCTGGTGCATAACCTGGCCAAGGCCGCCGGCCTGCCCAAAATGCCCGAGGTGGGCTATTATCCCAGCCCCGAGGTCAACGCTTTCGCCACCGGCCCCACCAGGAGCCGCGCGCTGGTAGCCGTCTCCTCCGGCCTGCTCGAACGCATGGACCGGGCGCAGCTGGAGGGCGTGCTGGGCCATGAGATCGCCCACGTCGCCAACGGCGACATGGTCACTATGACCCTGGTGCAGGGCGTCATAAACGCCTTCGTCATGTTCCTCGCCCGCGTAATAGCTTTTTTCCTGGCCAACCGCGGCCGCGACGAGGGAGACAGCGCCGCCCCCAGTTACCTGGTGATATTCCTGCTTGAAATGGTGCTGAGCGTGCTGGGGATGATAGCCGTGGCGGCTTTCTCCCGCTACCGAGAGTTCCGCGCCGACGAGGGCGGCGCGCGCCTGGCCGGCCGCGAAAAGATGATAGGCGCGCTGGAAGGGCTGCAGCGCACCGTGGCTTACGCCGACCTTACCAATAAAGAAGCCCTGGCCACCCTGAAGATCTCCGGCAAGCCCAAACGTTTCTTCTCGCTGTTCGCCACCCATCCGCCGCTGGAGGAGCGCATCCAGCGCCTGAAAGCCGGGGTTTAGCCCCGTGAAAATGCGGCCCAAAAAAGTATAATCATTTGAGACAGCCGGAGCGGGGGGAACTATGTGCGGCAGATACTCTCAAACTCTTGACCTCTCCGAAGCCGTGAAACGCTTCGGAGTAAAGCCGCCGCCGTTCACCTGGAAGCCCAGTTACAATATCGCCCCGGGCACCCAGACCCCGGTGGTCTGCCACGGCGGGCTTAAAATGATGAAGTGGGGTTTCATTCCGGCCTGGGCCGTGCCCGGCTCCGGCGTGTCGCTGCCGCTGTTCTCCTCCGGCAATACCATCGAGAAAAAATTCTCCCCCGATACCACCCCCGAATCCGACTCCGCGCCGCAGGAGCGCGAAGGGTTCATCAACGCGCGGGCCGAAGGCATAGCTTCCCGGCCGGCCTTCCGGTCGGCCTTCTACAGGACGCGCTGCATCATCCCGGCCGACGGCTTTTACGAATGGGCCAGTTCCGCCGGGACCAAAACCCCTTACCGCTTCGAGATGCGCGATAAGGCGCTGTTCGGCTTGGCCGGCGTCTACGAGGAAAAGACCAATACCTACGCCATCATCACCTCGGCGGCCAACGCGCTGGTGCGCACCGTGCATAACCGCATGCCGGTCATCCTCGAGAAGCGCCACGAGGCCCTCTGGCTGGACCCCAAGTTCAAGGACAGCGAAACGCTGCTGCCGCTGCTGCGCGCCTACGATTCTTCCGTGATGCACGCCTACCGCGTGTCCGACGTGGTTAACGATCCCGGGAACGACTCCCCCGACTGCCTTAAACCGTCGCAAGCGTAAACTGCCCGGGGGCGGACGGGCTTAACGCCCGCGCGAACTATGAAAAACAAAGACATCTCGCACCTGAAGGAAATGCGGCTTTTTTCCGGTTTTTCGGAGATCGGCCTGCAGGAATTCCTTAAGACGTTCCGCTGTCTGTCCTTCAAGGCCGGCGAGGTCATCTTCCGCGAAGGCAGCGAGGGCAGCACTTTCTTTGTGATAGTCTCCGGCGAAGTGGCCATCGAGAAGAGGATGGACAAACAGGGGAAGAAGTCCAAGAAGCTGTCCATCCTCAACAAAGGCGATTTTTTCGGCGAGATGGCCGTACTGGAGAACCAGCCGCGTTTCGCGCAGGCCCGCGCCGTCAGCGACGCCGAGCTTTTTGAATTGGAACGGCATCGCCTGATGCAGTTCATAAAGGAACATCCCGGGGAAGGGGTGGGGATGCTGATAGAGATACTGCTGGTCATCCTGAAGCGGCTGCGCCATACCTCCGACGAGCTGATGGCGGCCCACGGCTTCATGGAAGTGCTGGCCAAGTACAGCCGCAAATAAAAATAAACGCCGGTTAAAGTGCCCGCTCCGGGCGGCGCTCGTCGATAAGCTCATAGACCGCGACCGGCTTGTCCCAGCCGCGCACCGGGTGCTCGCCCAGCTCCCTGAACATGAATTCCGGGCCCAGGTGTTCCCGCGCCTCGCGGGAAACTATTATGCCGGTGCCCAGGCGCTTGTTCAGGCCCTCGAGGCGGGCCGCCAGGTTCACGGTGGGGCCGATGGCCGTGTACGCCGCCCGGTCCTCGCTGCCCACGGTCCCCACTACGGCGGAGCCGAACGTGACGCACAGCCCGACGCGGATCTGCGGCAGCCCCTTCAGTTTCCGTTCCGCGTTGAAGACCTCCACCGAATCCCTCATGCGCACCGCGGCGTGCAGCGCTTTTTCCACGGCGCGTTCAAGGCGCACGGGGGCGCCGAACAGGGCCAGCAGGCCGTCGCCGAGGAACTTGTCCACGGTCCCGCCGAAAGTGTGCACCACCCGCGTCATCCTGGAGAAATAATCGTTGAGCATGGAGACCGTTTCGTCGGGACTCATCTCCAGGCTCAGTTTGGAGAAATCCCTGATATCCGCGAAGAGCACGGCTATCTCGCGCTTCTCGCCGCGCTGGCCCGCGGAATCCTTAAGCAGCGTGTCCGCCACCTCCCGCGACACGTAACGGCCGAAGATTCCCCTGATCCGGTCCCGCTCCCTGAGGCCCTTGGCCATGTCGTCGAAAGCCGAGGCCAGCAGGCCTATCTCATCCGAGCCGTGCCAGCCCACCTCCGCGTCCAGTTTGCCTTCGCCTATGGCCTTGGCCGCGCGCGACAGCAGCGGTATCGGGCGGGTGAACCAGTTGACTATCAGCACCGTGCCCAGCAGCGCTATGAGCAGGGCCGCCGCTGAAAGCAGCAGCAGCCTGTTCCTGGCGCCTTTGAGCGCGCCGGCGAGGGAGGCCGGGGTGACCAGCACGGCGGCCGTGCCCAGGCGCGTGCGGCCCATGCTGATAGGCGCCGAGATGTAATAGGCATTGCCGCCCTTGGCGGGCAGCACCTGGGTTAAAGCCGCGTTGGCGGCCAGCGCGCGGGCGGCCTCGGCGGAAGCGTCCCGCTCGCCTATCCTTTCAGGGTCGGAATGGGAAAGGACCTTGCCGCCCTGGTCCGAGACCAGCGCCGCCTTTATGGCCTTTTCCTTGGACATCTCGCTCACCCGCTGGTGCAGGGTGAAGATGTCCAGCGACGGGGTGAAGGCTTCCCTGGCATTCTGGGCGAAGGCCTGCGTCCTGGCCCCGATCTCGAGCAGCAGCGAATTGCGGGCTTCGTCCATTATCCGCTGCGACATGGCCCCTATCACCGCCAGGATGAGGGCGGAGGAGAAGAGGCAGAGCTTGACCGAGAGTTTGCTGAAGAATTTTTTCATTTTAATAAAGCACGGCCAGTTTGAAGCGCTGGGTCTGCGAGCCGGAGGCGTAATCCTTCTTTATCACGCCCAGGTAGCCGCCGGGTTCCACCACCCGGCCCTCGCCGTTCCGGCCGTCCCAGCTCCAGACCTTGTTGCCGCCGGTACTTTCGGAGGCGGAGATCTCGCGTACCCTGCGGCCCTGCAGCGTGTAGAGCGTAAGCGTGACCCTGGCGGGGGAGGCCAGGTTGAACCCTATGCTTGTCGCCCCCTGTCTGGGGTCGAAGGGATTGGGCCAGTTATAGGGTTTGCCCACGGCCGGCTGGTCCTGGGGGGCCCAGGCCGCCACGCCAGAGCCCGGCAGCGAGAACTCGCCCAGCACGCCGGCGCTGCTTCTGGCGCGCACCCTGGCATAATAGGTTTTTCCGGAGACCAGCCCGCCGGCGGCGTAGGCCAGGGCGCCCGAGGCCGGCACCTGCTGCCCGGAAAGAAAATCGTTGCCGCCCGGAGTGGTGCCGATGTCCAGCAGGTATTCGTAGATGGGCACGCTGCCGGCCGGCGGCGCCCACCTGAAGACCGCGGTGCCGTCGTAGGAATAAGCGGCGGCCGGGTTGGGCGGCTCCGGCCTGCCCGGGGCCTCCAAGTTGCTGAGCTGCCCCGCCGTGGTGGAGAGGGTCAGCGTGAACTCCGTCTGGCGGCCCGCGTGGTTGAGCGCCCTGACCCGCAGGGAATAGACCCTGCCCGGCGTAAGGAATTCGAAAAACACGCCGGCGGAGAGGGTCAGCGATGAGGTCTTTACGTTCTGAAAGCTGTCTTCCGAAACCTGCGCCTCGAACATGGTGCCTGGCGGATTGCCCGCTCCGTTCCAGGAGAACAGCACGCTGCTGACGAAAACGCCGTCGAGCACCGGCGACTCCGGGGTGAGGGCCAGCGTAGGGGTGGAGAACACCTGGGTGTAGTCCGTATAGGCGGCGTTAAGCCCAAGGGCCCGCGCCTGAAAATAATAGGTGGTATTCGGCGCCAGGCCGGCCGGCGCCGAGGAGATGCCTACCGTTACGGCGGTGTGCGCCGCCGAGGCGAAACCGGGCACGCTGGAGCTGGTTATCTCATAGGTGGTGTAGGCCGGGTTGAAACCCTCGGCCACGGTGCCGGAGGACCACTGGAAAGTGACGGACGCGGTGGAGGCGGAAGCGAAGCCCTGTCCTTGTGGGACGGCGGCCAGCGTTATGAACGAGACCGGGGAAGAAGGCGCGCTGTCGCCGTAATCGGTATAAGCGGTGAGCATCCTGCCTATATTGGAGTTAGGGGTAAGGCCGGTTTCTTTCAGTGTGCTGTCCGTTTCCAGCGGGTGGAAACCGGTATAGTAGGCGGAGAACGGCAGTGCCGTGGTGGAGGCGTAGAGCCTGAATTCCTTGACGGCCAGCGCGGGCAGGGCGGAAACAGGCCCACCCCATTCACCTCCGGCTTTGCCGGTCCAGGAATAGGCCGCCGAGGTCTTAAAAATATCCGTCACGGTCAGCGCTGCAGGAGAGGATGGAAAAAGGCCGAAGGACGCCGTGCCGGAGGACCCATGGAGCTTATAGGATACTGGCGAGAAAGTGGACTCTCCGCCGACGCCGCCGGCTGTGGATATGCCGACGCCGTTGAAAGACGCGCTGTTATAGATTAGCCGTATTCTGCCGGCCGCGCCTCCGCCACCGGGGTTGGCTGGATTACCAAGGTAATGCATTACGGCCCCGCCGTCGCCGCCAACGCTTAAAATCCTGCCTCCGGAAACATTCAGTGTGCCGGCTGATTTTATAAGGATGGAGCCGCCGGAACCACCACCTCCGCCGGCTGCCAGCGTTCCGGCGCCTGTGGTTATTCCGACCCCGCCGCTTAAACCATTGGCGCTGATGGTGCCGGAAACTACGGCATAACCGGCTTCTATATAGATTGCTCCTCCACCGGAACCTCCTCCTCCACTTTGGCCTCCTGAGCCTCCGCCGCCTCCTCCTCCGCCGGATCCGATGAAAGCGTCAGAAGGGGAAAGCGGTATTCCTAAAGCTGTGTTAAGTCCGTATTCAATGCCGCCGAGGCCGCCTGCCCCGTCAGGCCACCCCCTGGCACCGCTAGCTCCGTCCGCGTCGAGGTCGGCGTGGCCGCCACCCCCGCCGCCGTAGGTGGCGGCGCCCCCCTTGCCTGCGCCGTTCATGACGGTGCTGAAGCCATCACCGCCGGGCAGGTCGCTGCCGCCCGCTGCGCCGCCAGGCAGGCCGCTGCCGGTTGCGTTCAGGTGGCCGGCTATTGTGACTGTGGCTGCGTACACTGCCAGCCGCTCCCCGGAGGCCACCAGCACCGTGTCCCCGGCGGTTATCGTGAAATTGCCTACGTTGGTGAAAGTCCCGCGCAGTATATCGTAATTGGCGGGCGCCAGGTCCGCGCCGTGCAGGTCGTAGCCGTTTATTTCGGCCGCGCCGGCCGGTCCGTTCAGGGCGCACAATAAAAGTATCAGGGCGGTCTTTTTCATTTCCCGCCACCGCCTTCGGCCCAGAGTATTTTGCCTTCCAGTTTGCGCGCGGCTTCGTTGCCGGGGTCTATGGTCAGGATCTCTTTAACCTGGGCCGAGGCCTCCGGGAGTTTGTTCTTTAAATACGCGTCCACGGCCATGTAATAAAGCTTTTCTATTTTCTTCTGGTCTTCCGCCGCCGGTTTGTGCGTGTCCGCCGGTACGCAGACCCTGCCTTTCAGCTCGGCTTCCTTGTTGGCCGGGTCGTCGCGCAGCACGGAGGCCCGGATCTTCATCGCTTTGGCGTATTCGCCGCTCTCGCAAAGCCTGTCTATTTCTTTTAGCCGCGTGCGCAGCGAGATATCGAGCCCCTGGCGGGCTATGCGCATAAGGGAGTTGGCGGAGGCCGCGTCGTCCGGATTTATTTCGGCGGCTTTCTGCGCCGCGGCTATGGCCAGGGGATATTCTTCACGGCGCAGATGATCGGACGCCTTCTTCAGCAGGGCGGCGGACCTCCCGGCGGCTTCGCGGCGCTTTGTCTCTTCCAGACTGCGCCGCTCCCTTTCGCCCAGCCTCTTGTCTATATCGGCTATCCTGGCGGTGGCGGCTTCGTTGGCGGGGTCCAGGTCCAGCGCGCTGGCCAGGTATTCCCGCGCGGCCAGCAGGTCCTCTTTGGCCAGGTACCGGTCGGCCATGGCCAGGTTGCGCTCCACGGCCTGCCTGGTCAGCCCGGAGTCCATTTCCAGACGATAGGCGACTATCTTGTTCTCTATTACGGAGTTCGACGGGTCCCACAGATAGGCCGTTTCCAGCGTCTTTATGGCCTCTACCAGTTTGCCGTCCCGGCGCAGGATCTCGGCCTGCCGGGCGTAGGCGGCGGCCAGCTTGGCGGCGTCTTCGCGGTTATAGCGGCCTATGCCCTGGGTAATGTATTCCTCCAGCTCCTCGGAGGTTATGCCGAACCTGACGGCCAGGCTCAGCGTGTGCACCGGCGCTACCTCGTGCATCAGCACGGCGTAATCCAGCGAATAGTTGCCGGAGCGCAGCCCCACGCCGCTGGAGAAGCCCGCGCCGGAGAAGCCCAGGCGCAACGCCGCGGACCGCCCGTAGAGAACTTCCGCGCCCAGCGACAGCTTGGCGGTCTGCCTTTCGTATTTTACCAGCCCGGCGCCCAGGTTGGCCGTAAAAATATCGCCCAGGCGCCTTTCGCCGGAAACGGAAAATTCCAGCGCCGAGGGGAAAGTGATGCTCTGCGAAACGAGCTTCAGCGTGGGCCTGGCCGCGTTCCTGATGACGGCGCCGGCGCGCAGGCCCCGCGGCAGTTCGGCCAGCAGGCCGGCGTCCGCCCCGGTGCCCCAGGCGGAAACGTCTCCCACGGAGTAGCGTACGGCTTTAAGCGCCAGGCCGCCGCGCAGGCCGTAGCGGGCTGGGGGGAGACGGGCCGAAAAGGCCGCGAAGAAGGCGTCGTTGGTTATATCGAAAGAAGAGGGCGTGTCGAAAGGGCTGTTCCTGCGCTCGAAACCGCCGCTGGCCTGCCGGATAAAACCGACCCCGGCGGCCAGTTCTTTTTTATGCGGCCAGGCAAAGCCGATGGAAGTGTTTGAAGTGTCTTCGAACAGCGCGGTCCTGGAAAAACCCAGTTCCGGCTTGGTGGTATTGCTCAGTTGGGCCGGGTTCCAGAATACGGAGGAATAGTCCCCCGGCCAGGAGGAATACGGCGCGCCTATGGCAGCGCCCCTGGCCCCGGCCGGCAGAGTGAGGAAAGAGCCGGGCAGGCCGCCGTCTTCCGCCGCCCGGAGAAGACCTGCGCCAGCCAGTATCGCGCTCACAATGAGGCACACCCGGATTTTCACCCATATAATATACAAAATTGTATGTAACCAAATAGGCATTGAAATATCGGATTTTCTCTGCTATACAATATGTAACGATAATAGCAACCCCGGAACGAAAGGCCGGGGGCGCAAAGCCGCGGGGCTAAAGAGACCGAAGGTCTATACGCCAGACGGGCTGCCGAACGATAAGTGACGGTCTCTTGCCGGCTAGGCTACCGAATAAGTGGGTCTATTGTATATATAGGCTTTCACTATTCGGTATTTTTATTCTAAAAGGGGACCTTATGACGGCTGCAGCGGCGAAGAACTTCCTGGTGGCGGCGGCGATGCTGCTGGCCCCCCGCGCCTCTGCCCAGTTTCAGGCCACCACCCCGCTGCCGCAGGCCCTGCTTTCCCACACTGCCGTAACCCTTAACGGCCGTATATATGTGGCAGGCGGGGTAAGCAATGTAGGCGGGATCACCGGTCAGGGCGGGTTCCTGAATAACATTTACTATTGTGCGACCATCAACTCCGATGGCACACTGGGAGCTTGGCAGGCCGCCAGCCCCATGCCCGAGTTCCTGGGCCTGGGCCTGCATGCTGCGGCCGCTTACAACGGCCGGCTTTACGTGCTGGGCGGCGCCAACCTTTTCGGTGCTCGCGATGTGGTGTATTTCTCCGGGGTGAACGCGGACGGCACGTTGTCCGGCTGGCAACAGACCTCTCCCATGCCGCAGAAAGTTTCTGCCCACTCCGCCGCAGTTTACGGCGGCAGGGTCTATGTTACAGGCGGCCTTGTGCGCAGCGTGGGTGCCACGGCCCTTACTTACTCCGCGCCGGTAAACGCCGACGGCACGCTGGGCGATTGGCGCTACGAAATCCAGCTTCCCACTAGCCTCTTCGGGCATAGGTCTTTCATCCGCGCCGGACGTCTTTTTGTGCTTGGCGGATCTACGTCCGGCACATTGTATTCTCCCGACGGGACGCCTGCCACGGCGATTTCCGGGCTGGTATACGCCGCGGCCATAAACGCCGACGGCACTCTGGGTGCGTGGGAAGCGCAGCCTTCTCTGCCGGCGCAACTGGCTTTCTATGGAATGGTGGATACCGAGAAGAGCGTCTACCTGCTGGGCGGTTTCGACGGGGGCGTTGTGAACTCGGTTTACTTCTCGCCAATTTCCGCCGCCGGCGCGCTGGGCGCCTGGCAGGCGCTGCAGGCGCTGCCGCAGAATCTGCTTTCGCTGGCGGCCGTGGCCACGCCGGACTACCTTTATTCCATCGGCGGCGGCCTGTCCTACATAGACGGACCAACCACCGCCATATATTTCTCCAAGATCAGCGCCGAACCGAAGGCCTTCGTTAAGTTGAATCCCTCTACCATCAATAAATCCTCCAACGGCAAATGGGTGACCGTCATCATCGGCCTGCCCGAAGCCGACGCGGCCTCCGTGCTTCCGGCCAGCGTTAAGATCACGGCCGTCAACGGCCAGCCCGTGACCCCCATCCTGCCCGATCCTAAATTCACCGCAAAACTGCATACCGGGGATTGCGATGAATTCGACGGAATGGCCGGGGTCAGCTACGTGATGATCAAGTTCAGCCGGCAGGAAGTCGCGCAGATAATTCCCGAAGGCGACTTCTCCGTTAAGGTGGAAGGGCTGCTGGCCGACGGCAGGACTTTCAGCGGCGAGAGTATGAACCGCGGTCTCTCCAGCAAGAAGCACTTCTCGGCGCTGATGGAAGAGCGCGATGGTGAGCGCAAAGGCCCCCGCGGCATAAAGGTGAACATCCCGAAAGGCGCTTTCAAGGGGAACCCGGACCTGCTGCTGACGGCCGCTCCGGAGGAGACCGAAGCCCTGGGCGCGCCCGAGAAGGAGAAACGCTCCAAAGGCATGAAAGGCCGCGGGCTTACGGCGGCCTCGGAGTCCTTCGAGTTCGGCCCGCACGGCGAAGTGTTCGCCAAGCCGGTCACTATTTCGCTGCCTTACGACACGGCTAACCTGCCCGCCGGCGCGGACGAGGGGAACCTTAAGGTGGCGTACTGGAACCAGGCCGCGGGCGAGTGGGAGGTCCTGCCCTCCGTTGTTTCCAAGGCCGACAAGCTGGTGAGCGCTGACGTGGGGCACTTCTCCGTCTACCAGGCGGTCTATGAGGCCTCCCCGTCGGCGGCCCCGGGCCCCGCGGCTTTTACGGTGGGCGAGGCCTATATTTTCCCCAATCCCGCCCTGGCCGGCGCCAGGCCGAAACTGCATATCGCGGCTACCGCCGGCGACAGGCTGGAAGTGAAGGTTTACTCGGTTTCCGGCCGGCTGGCCTATGAAACCAGTTATGCCGGGGCGCCCGGCCTTGTGGAAGGGGCCCTGGCTTACGAACTGGAACTGCGCGGCGATTTCCCCAGCGGCGTCTATTATTACCTGGCGGCGGTGAAGAGCGGCGCGACGAACGTTAAAAAGTCGGGCAAGTTCGCGGTGGTAAGGTAAAGGCATTATGAAATTCCTGGACGGAGGGGCGGATAAGGACTTCTTCAACGGCCTGATCTATTGGCTGTGCCGTCCTTACGTGGCGCTGCTCGCCGCGGCCTTCCTGCTGCTGCCTTCCGTAAAGATGCTGCAGGCGCTCGAGAGCGGCGCCGATTTCCTTAATATAGGCGTGAGCGCCAGGGCTTCCGCTCTGGGCTCGGCCTATACGGCGCTGGCTTCCGGTTCCAACGCCATCTATTACAACCCCGGCGGCCTGGCCCTGGCTAAACGCGAGGTGTCCCTGATGCACTCGGCGTGGGCGCTCGACGGCAGCTATGACTTCGCCGCGGCGGCGTTCCCCATGGCCGGCTTTACCGGCGCAGTCTCGTTCACGCGGCTGGACCACGGCGGCCTGGACGGCAGAGGGCCCGGGCGCGAAAGCTCGGGGGGCTTCTCCGCGGCCGACAAGGCCTTCGGTTTAGGTCTGGCGCGCACCGCAGGCGGCTTCAGTCTTGGCGTCGGCGCCAAACTGCTTTCCAGCAGCATAGCCGGTTATGAGGCCTCCACGCTGGCTTTCGACGTGGGCGCCGTCAGGAAATTGAACGCGGCGCCGGTCACGCTGGGCCTGGCCGTGCGCAATATGGGGCGCGGGCTTAAATTTATAGAGAAACGCGAGTCGCTGCCCCTCTCGGTGAGCGCGGGCGCCGCCGTGGCGGTGCTTCCGACGATCAGCCTGGCGGCCGAGGTAAGCCGGCTGGTGTATGACCGCCGCACCTCGTTCTCGGTCGGCACCGAGTACGGCCTTACCGGCAACCTGGCGCTGCGCGGCGGCTACGCGGCGGGGACCTCCGGTGTCCCCGGCGCGATGTCGGGCGGCATCGGCTTCAGCGCCGGCGCCATGAAACTGGATTATTCTTTCAGCCCTTTCGGCGAAATGGATACCACCAGGAAATTCAGCCTCTCGATGGCTTTTTAATAGGCCCACCCCGCTATTTTGTAAAATATAGCCGATGACCAAAGACCGGCGCGGGCTTTTCCTTAATTTCTTCCTTTTATTCCTGGGCTTCTCCCTGCTCACGCGGTTCACGCTGCTGGCCATGGCCTGGCCCGAACTGGACGGCGGGGCCTGGGTCCTTATAAAAATGTTCGCCGCCGGCCTGGTCTACGACTGCGCGGCTTTCTCCTACCCCGGCGCGGCCCTGGCGCTCTACCTGCTGGTCCTGCCCGAGAAAATTTACGCCGCGGCCTGGCACCGCCTGGCCGTCTACGGGCTGTTCTTCATCAGCGCTTTTCTGCTGGCCTTCAACCTGGCCGCAGAATATTATTTCTTCTACGAGTTCGGTGTCAGGTATAACTTCATAGCGGTGGATTATCTCGTCTACACCAACGAGGTGATAGGCAATATCCGCGAGTCCTACAACCTGCCCGTGGTGCTGCCGCTGGTGGCCGCCGGGGCGGGCGCCTCTCTCTGGCTTTCCCGCCGCCGCCTGGCCGGCGCCTTCTCCCAGCCGCTGGCTTTCCGCCGCCGCCTGGCCCCGGCCCTGCCCGCGCTGCTCGCGCCGGCGCTCTGCTTCTTCTTCCTGGACGGGCGGCTGGCGCAGGTCTCGAAGAACGAGTACGCCAATGAAGTGGCCATGAACGGCCTGTATTCCTTCGGTTCGGCTTTCCTGAACAATGAGCTGCCTTATGACAAGTTCTACGCTTCCATAGACCCCACCAGGGTTTTTAAGACGCTGCGCTCGGACCTGGCCGAGCCGGGCGCGCGGTTTACCGGAGAGGGTTCGGACATAGTCCGGCGTATCAAGGGCCGCGGCCCGCTGAAAAAACTGAACGTGGTGGTGATAGTGGGGGAAAGCCTTAGCGGCGAATATCTGCGGGCCTTCGGGGCGGCCAAGGGCGCGGGCACGCTGCCGACCATCGACGCGCTGGCCGCCAAGTCGCTTTTCTTCAAACGCTTTTACGCCGCCGGTACCCGCACGGTGCGCGGGCTGGAGGCCCTCACGCTGTCCATCCCGCCGCTGCCCGGCACGTCCATAGTGAAACGCCCCGATAACGGCAATTTCTTCTCCTGGGGTTCGGTGATGCGCGACCTGGGCTACGCCAATAAGTTCATCTACGGCGGTTACGGCTATTTCGACAACATGAACGCCTTCTACGCCGGCAACGGCTTCGGCATCGTAGACCGCGCTAATTTCGCCAAGGCCGAAGTCACCTTCGCCAACGTCTGGGGCGTCTGCGACGGGGACCTGCTGGAGAAGACCTTAAAGGAAGCCGACGCCGATCACGCGGCCAAAAAACCTTTCTTCTACATGGTGATGACCACCTCCAACCACCGCCCCTTCACCTACCCGGAGGGGAAAATAGACATCCCGCCCTCCGCCATGAGCCGGACGGGGGCGCTGAAATATTCGGACTACGCCATCGGCGAGTTCCTGGCCGCGGCTGCTAAGAAGCCCTGGTTCAAAGACACCGTGTTCGTGATCACCGCCGACCACTGCGCCAACTCGGCCGGCAAGACCGAGATCCCGGTGCGCAATTACCACATCCCTCTGCTGGTCTATTCGCCGGCGTACGTAAAGCCGGGCGTGGTGGAGACGCTGGCCGCGCAGGCGGACGTGGCGCCCACGGTGCTGGGGCTGCTGAACGTTTCCTACGAGAGCAGGTTTTTCGGCAGGGATCTGCTGGACGGGAAACCCGAGGGCCGGGCTTTCCTTTCGACTTTTCAGAAAATGGGCCTGCTCAAGGACGGCCGCCTGGCCGTGCTGGGGCCCAAGAAATACCTGAAGACCTATAAATGGGACGAGGCCGCCAAAACCATCGAGCCCGCCGACGAAGACAAAGCTCTTGAGGAAGAGGCCGTCTCCTTCTACCAGGGCGCTAATTACGTATACAAGAAACGCCTGAACCGGCTGAAATAGCGGCCCGCCCCGGGTATAAAAAAAGGCGGCCTCGCTTCCGGGAGGCCGCCTTTTTCGCGCTTCGCCGTTACTCTATCGCGGCGCTCTTGATGTAGTCCATCTTGGGGAAGTCGGCTTTCAGGTATTTGTTTCCCTGCAACTGCACGCGGCCCTGGTCGGGGCCCGCGCCGCTGGGGGCGCCTTCGCCGTAGCCGGAGTAGATGCTCTCCACCACGTCCATCCCGTCCGTCACTTTGCCGAAGGGCGAGAAGCCCATGTCGTCGAGGCGGGTGTTGTTGCCGTAGTTGATGAAGAACTGGGTGGTGCGGGTGTCCGGCCCGGCCATGGCGTAGGAGATGTAGCCTTTCTTATTGGACTCCACCACGGGATCGTCCTTGATCCTGGCGCCGCGCCAGGCGGCGGCGACGGTGGGGTCGCCGTGTATGCCGAACTGCACCATGAAGCCTTCTATCACGCGGAAGAAGGCCACGTCGTTGAAGAAGCCGGCTTTGACCAGGTTATAGAACCTGTCGGCGCCCAGCGGGGACCACGCGCGGTTTATCTCAAGGGTGAAATCCCCTTTGGTGGTATTGAACTTTACCTTGAAGGTTTCGGGGGCTTTTTCGGTGGCTTTCTCCGGGTTGTTAAGTGTTTCCATGTCGGTCTTTATCTCCTGTGTCTGGGTTGCCGCGGCCTGGGCCGGCTGCGCGGTGGCCGTTTCCTGCGGTTTATTGACGCAGGACGACGCAAAAACTGCCGCTGCTATAAGCGCAAATGTACGGGCGTTCATTTTAGGGAACCTCCTGAGGCACTTGAGAGAACTGCTGAGAGAGTAAGTATTATAATAAATATGCCGCGGTTTTACGCGCCTGGAGGAGGCACTATGTCGTTTAAAATTAACGCTTCCTCAAAGTTGTATAATCGGGGTGTTAGGGGAAATCAATTGCCGGAGGATAAAAAAATGAAAATAAAGAATTCGCTGTTCGCATTGGCCGCGCTGGCCATGCTGGCCGGGTCCGTCTCGGCCGGGGGGAAGACAGAGGCACCTAAAAAGCCCGAGGCCACCACTCTTGAGAACCTGCAGACCGCCTTTAACGGCGAGTCCAACGCCAAGGTCCGTTACGCGGCGTTCGCCGCCAAGGCCGAGACCGAAGGTTACCTGGGCGTTGCCGGCTTGTTCAAGGCCGCCGCGCTCTCCGAGAGCATTCACGCCGCCAAGCACGCCAAGGCCATAGAGGCTCTGGGCGGCGCACCCAAGGCCGAAGTGAAAACTCCCGTGGTAAAGACCACCAGGGAAAACCTTAAAGAGGCCATCAAAGGCGAGAACCATGAGGCCAAGAAGATGTACCCCGACTTCCTGAAGAAAGCCGAGGCCGATAAGAACCAGCAGGCGATGTACAGCTTTAAGGGCGCCATGGCGGCCGAAAAGATGCATTCACAGTATTACGCCAAGGCCCTCGCAAACCTTAAGGACTGGAAGACCGCCAGGAAGTTTCTGGTCTGCCAGACCTGCGGTTACACCACGATGGATATGAATCTAAAAGTCTGCCCCGTGTGCTCCCAGCCGCGCGAGCAGTTCACCGAAATCCAGTAAACCGGTCAGGGGCCGGCGTCCCTCCGCGGGGCGCCGGCTTCTAATTTTATGAAAAAGATATTTCTAGCTGTTTTCCCGGCAGGCGCCGCCGCCGCGCTGTATTTTTGGTATTTCGACAATAGCACCGCGCCTTTCGGCAGTTTCTTCGCCGACCGGGTGGGGCTCATTATGGCCTTCGGCCGCCTGGCCGGTATCACGGCCGCCCTGGGTGTTATGGGGCAGCTGCTGCTTATTTCCAGGGCCAAGTGGCTGGAACCGCTTTTCGGCCTTGACCGCCTGACGCGGTATCATCACCTGGCCGGGCTCATTATTCCGCTGGCGCTGCTGGTACACCCGCCGCTGGTCGTCTGGCATCACGCCCTGCAGACCGGCAATACGTTTTTTGCGCAGTACCTGGCCGTGCTGCGCTGGGACGACGTGCTCCCGGCGGCCGCGGGCGAACTGCTCATCCTGGTGGCGGTGCTGCTTTCGCTGCCCTTCGCGCGCCGGCGCCTCAGCTACGAGGCCTGGCACACGGCCCACCTGGGGGCCTACCTGGGCCTTGCTTTCTCAATAGGTCACCAGCTCGAACTGGGGGGAGACCTCTCCGCCGAACTTCCGTATTTCGCCTGGGCCTGGTACGCCCTGCTGAGTTTTACCGCCGCCAACGTCCTGTGGTACCGGGCGCTGCGGCCGTTGTGGCTGTATAAAAAACACCGCTTCATCGTGGACAGGACGGTTATGGAGACCGCGGACGTGATGTCCGTTTATATAAAAGGCGAAGGTCTCGCGAATTTTTCCGCGGAGCCGGGACAGTTCGCGCTGTTGCGCTTCTGGGCGCCTGGCTTTAAACTTCAGGCCCATCCCTTTTCTTTCTCCAAGGCCCCGGCCGGAGGAGAATTACGTTTCAGCGTTAAGAAGTCGGGCGATTTCACCGCCAGGCTGCACGCGGAGCTCAAGGCCGGCACGCCGGTGATCATGGACGGCCCGCACGGGGTCTTTACCGCCAAAAAAATGCGCGCCGGCAAAGCCCTGTTCGTGGCCGGCGGCATAGGCATAACCCCGCTGCGCGCCATAGCCGAAAAACTTTGCGCTGTTAAAGTGGATTCCGTCCTGGTTTTTTCCAACAGGGCCCGTAAAGACATCGTCTTCGGAACGGAACTCGCCGAACTGGAAAAGTCCGGGGCGTTCAGGGCGGTACATGTGCTGACCGAAGACAAGGACTGGGCCGGCGAGAAGGGCCGCGTGGACGCCGCCGCCTTAAAGCGGCTGGTGCCGGACCTGGCGGACCGCGACGCTTTCCTGTGCGGTCCCCCGCCGATGATGGCCGCGCTGCGTGCCGGGCTTAAGGGCCTGGGCGTGCCCGGGGACCGGATACACTACGAGCAGTTCTCTTTATGAGGAAAACAGCGGCGCTCTGCCTGGTTCTGGCCCTGTGTCAGGGCGCCCACGCCGGAGTTAAGGCGAAAGGAAAAAAGAAAATGTCGGACCGACCTAAGATCGAGACCGCGGTGCTGGCCGGCGGGTGTTTTTGGGGCATGCAGGCGATATTGCGCGCCCTGCCCGGCGTCACCGCCACTGTCGTGGGCTACACCGGCGGCAAAACGGAGAACCCCAAATACGAGGACGTTAAGACAGGAGCCACCGGCCACGCCGAGAGCATAGAAATAAAGTTCGACCCGGTAAAGATCTCCTACGGCGCCATCCTGGATATGTTCTTTAAGATGCACGACCCCACTACCCCGGGCCGGCAGGGCAACGACGTGGGCAGCCAGTACCGCTCGGCTATTTTTTACGGTAGCCCGCTCCAAAAGACGGAGGCGGAGGCCGCCGTTAAAAGAGCGCGCGCCTCGGGCCTGTGGAAGCGGCCAATAACCACCGAGATAGTTCCGGCGGGCAAATTCTGGCCCGCGGAGGAGTACCACCAGGATTATTTAAAGAAACATCCCGGCGGCTACACCTGCCATTATATAAGGGAATAATTACTTGTGGTCCAGTTCGAAGCGGCGGTCGGCGGCCAGGCGGCTGATCTCAGCCTTGAAGGACGGGTTCTCCGCCAGCACCTGGTCGAAATGATCGGCGGTCAGAACGAAAACTTTGGAGTTTTCCTCGCAGCTCACCGTGGCGTTGCGGGGTTTGCGTTCCAGCAGGGCCATTTCCCCGAAGCAGTCCCCGGCGCCCAGCGTGGCCAGGGTCCTCGATAGAAAAAACGCCTCCCTCACGCTCACCTTCAGTTTGCCTTCCGAAACAACGTAGAAAGTGTCGCCCGGGTCGCCCTGGCGGCAGATCTTTTCTCCGGCGGCGTACTGGTAATGGTTTATCCTGCTCAATATCTTTTCCAGCAGGCCCATGTTCATGGAGGCGAAGAAGTTTATCTTCTTCACCATCTTCGTGAATTGCACCGTGTCGGCGTCCGTAAGCGGCAGTTTGTTCATTGTCGTCCCCTGCAGAATTCTACCAAAAAGTCGGGGTCATAGGCGGGCGTAAAAAAAGCTCCTCTTGCGAGGAGCTTTTTTGTGCCAGACTTCAAATTCTGGCGGGGTTTTCAGGATGAAGTTATAACCTACTTTGCGCAACATCCCGAGGTAACATTATAAGTTCCACGCCCCCGCCCATCCTGGGATCGAAAAGGAGGCCCGATCTTATCCGCGAGATGCCGCACGGTCGGCCACGCGGCGCGGCCTCCCATGCTTGCCGCTAAGTAGCGGGTCCGCAGGGCTCCGGCACTACGCGCCGTCGCACCTGCTCCCAAGGTGTTCTGCATCTTATCAACACCTCCGATGCGC
>Ga0209212_1001096_pt1 | contig 46241 bp, 30 predicted proteins | sample RifGroC2_FD_183996 | JGI IMG/M metagenome (GOLD analysis project Ga0209212, IMG submission 183996) | Groundwater microbial communities from Rifle, Colorado, USA - Groundwater C2 (SPAdes) (version 2) | ecosystem: Environmental > Aquatic > Deep subsurface > Groundwater | place: Rifle, Colorado... | reverse complement strand
CCCTTTTAGGCTCGGTCGAGGTCGTCCCGACCGCCGCGGTCATCCGCAAAGGCTTCGGCGAACTGAAAAAAGCGATGCGAAACTTCGTCAGAAGCGGCCTCGAAGTAAAGTACAGCGGCGAGGTCGAAAGCCTCTGCGCCAAACTCGAAGGCGTAATGCCTCGCGATTTCAGATTCAAAAAACCGGCTGCGCTCATGCTGATATCGGGTGACGACACGGTTTTTTCGCAATTCGACGAGCGGTCGTCGGCCGAGCTGAAAAACATACTTTCATCCTACGGCGCGCAGGAACTCGTCTCCCTTGCCCGCTCGATATTCTCAGCCCGCGAGGCGCTCACCGATAAATTGATCGGCGAGGTTTTTTCACGCGACGCATCCGGCGCCGATTATTCGTCGTTCAGCTATAAACTGGGCCTTGCGCTCACCGGCGTTAAATTCGGCTCCGTCGCTTTCATCCTCGTAATAATGGCACTGTATTATTTCGTAGGCGTTTTCGGCGCGGGAACCTGCGTCGATTTTCTTGAGGAAACCGTTTTCAATGGATATTTCATTCCCTGGCTGACCGCAATATTCAAAAAATTCTCGGGCGGCTCCGACATGCTTTTCAGGTTTTTCATGGGCGATTACGGCCTTATAACTATGGGATTGACCTATGCCGTAGCGATAGTGCTTCCGATCATGTTCACATTCTTTTTCGCTTTCAGTTTTCTCGAAGATTCCGGATATATACCTCGGCTCACGGTTCTGTCCGACCGCCTGTTCAAGCATATCGGTCTTAACGGAAAGGCCGTGCTTCCGATGGTGCTCGGGTTCGGATGCGGCACGATGGCGATTTTGACCACGCGCGTACTCGATACTAAAAAAGAAAGGCTTATCGCGACGCTGATACTCGCTCTCGGCGTACCCTGCTCAGCCCAGCTGGGCGTGATGATGGGACTTTCGAGCAAGATCGCCTGGTACGCGGCGCTGATAGTTTTTCTGACCGTTTTCGCGCAGGTGGTCATCGTTGGAAAACTCGCGGCTTATCTTATAAAAGGCGAACAGTCGCTCTTTCTGATAGAGCTGCCGCCGGTGCGCTGGCCGCGCATGGATAATATCTTCAAAAAGACCTACAACCGCGTCATCTGGTACCTGCAGGAGGTCGTTCCGATCTTCATGATAGGCACTTTCGTACTTTTCCTCTTCGCTGAAACGGGTTTTCTTTCGCTGCTCGAAACGGTATCCGCGCCCGTGATCAGCGGAATGCTCGGCCTTCCGCGCGAAGCCACTTTCGCCTTTCTGATGGGATTTTTCAGAAGGGATTACGGCGCCGCCGGGCTTTATACGCTTTCGGAAAAAGGCCTGCTTTCGCCGTTTCAAATAATGATATCCCTCGTGGTGATAACGCTGTTCGTCCCCTGCGTGGCGAGTTTTTTTATGATCATAAAAGAGCGCGGCGCGAAAACCGCCCTGCTGATACTCGCTTTCGTCACGCCTTACGCCTTCCTGGTGGGTTATTTGCTCAGGATCACACTCACATTCCTTTTCCCCGCTCTGACATACGCCCGATAACGCGAGACGTATAATATTACGGCTCGAAATAATAGCACATGTCATTTACCGCTTCTGATTTAGAATTCTTTCCGCCGATAATGTATATTCTTCCGTTTTTATCGATTACGCTTGAATGGCCTGTTCGCGCTGAAATCCCGGGCATTTTGGCCGCCATGATCCAGTTCGAAAAATCGGCGGTATACCAGACGTCGTTCACGGGCGTTCTTATCTGGTCCGAGCCTCCGATAACAAATGTTCTTCCCTTTGAATCGACGACGCTCGAATGGCCGTAACGCATTGAAAATTCAGGGGTCGATACGTTAAATTTCCGCCATTTTACCCCGCCGTCATCGCTGTACCATGTTTGAGGACTCGAGCCTCCGATAACATATATCCTTCCGTTTTTATCGATAACGCTTGTATGATCGGAAGTCGGCGGGAACGACGGATAAACTATTTCAGCCTGCCCTGAAGCGGCGGGGCTTTTTAAAATCGTTTGAAGGTTAGGATTTACAATCACCCATGTGGCCCCGAAATCTTCTGAAACCCAGGTATCGTTATACTCGTAGGCGTTTGAATTATCGAATATATACCTGGCGCCGCCTATGACCCACATTTTGCCGCTGGAATTCACGACGCTCGAATGGCGCGCCCTTGCGCTGAATTTTTTCTTCTCAGGGGTATCTTTGGTGATATCGGCCCAGGTGGCGCCGTTATCGCTCGAGCAAAGCACGTCGTTAAGCACTCCCGTGTTGTCGCCTCCGCCCGTGACATATATTTTTCCCTGATATATAAAACTCGAATGGCCGTAACGTGCGGTGAACTTTTTATCGTAAGGCGTGTCTTTATTGGCTTCGACCCAGGCAGCGCCCGAATCGTCCGAATACCAGACGTCGTTCAAATAATTGCCGAAATTGCCGATGCCGCCGATTATGAAGATGCGGCCGGAATCGGAGATAACGCTCGAATGGTTATATCTCGGGCAGGGCCTTATGTGATCGATACCCGGATTTTTCCAGCTCCGGCAAAAATCTTCGGAATACCATGTGTCGTTAAAAACATTTATGCTCCTTCCGCCCATTACATAAATTTTATTTTTCGAGTCGATAACGCTTATCAGTGCGTATCTTGATTCAAAAATATCGCTTTGCGGATTGATCCGGGTTAAAGAATAACTTGAAGTATCGAAACAAAAAATTTTATTGTTTCCCCTTCCGTCATTTACATCGCTTTTGCCTCCGATAATATAGATTTTACCGCCCGGCCCCATAACGCATGTCTGATAAGCGCCGGTTTCAAATTTTTCGCCCGTTGCCGCGACTTTTTGCCAGGACAGGCCGGCGGTATCAAAGCGCCATATTTCATCGAGCGATTTGTCGGAAGAATCGAGGCCTCCAAAGCACCATATTTTACCGGTGGAATCAATGACGCTCGCGTGGCGGTATCTGGGAGTAAACGCGCCGCCGCCGGCTGTTATTTTTTTCCATTCTAAAATTTTAGTGTCGAGGCGCCAGATCTCGCAGGAAACGGTACCGCCGGTTTTTCCCCCGACGCTCCAGAGCATGCCGCCGGCGTCGATCGAAGCTGAATGACCGTAACGCGCGCTAAACGCTTCACCCGTTGCAGTTATTTTTTTGCGGCTCGATGATGCCGTATCGATCTGCCAGATATCGTCAGTCGGCGCTCCGTCAATCCTTCCTCCGACGATCCATATTCTGTTTTCCGAATCTATCGACATCGAATGCGATTCTCTCGCCGCGTAATTTTCAGCCGTATCGTCGTCAGACGGGGTGATGCGGGTCCATTTATTGACCTCAGCGTCAAAGGTCCAAAAATCGTCTAAAGTTTTACCGCTTTCATTCATACCGCCGGCGATCCACATTTTATTGCCGGAATCCACAACTGCGGCATGGTAATATCTTTTATCCGGAAGAATATCCGGGGAAGCGCTATATTCAAAAGTTTTAGTGAACGCGACCGGATTATTGACGTTAAATAAAGGGGATATCGATTCAATCCCGTTATTTTCAGAATCGTTCGGCGATATTATTATCCTTACGTTTTTAATGTATCCCGAAAGATCGTTCCTGCTTTGCCAGCCGATACTTTTCCGGGTTCCGGGCGATACGTTTTTGATATCGCCGGTAAGGCCGGCGGTAATTTCGGTCGTGCCGGCGTAATCGATCGAAAAGTAAACCTTTATATCGCAGAGGTGATTATTTTCGGCGTACAGATTATAATTGATTACGGTATCGCCTGAAATTTCAGACGACTGGAGCGTGATATTGGAGACAACCAGCTTATGCCCGGTTTCCGCCGGCGCCGAAAAAAGCCGGGAATATTCGGACACGCCGATGGTTTTCGCGTCGGACGGGCATAATTTTATTTTATAATTATTGAATTTGCTTAAATTGTCCGCCGATGATATTTTCCACGTTATCGTTTTATTGGCGCCGGAAGTTACCTCAGATATATCTCCGCTTAAATATTGCGCGCCGATGGCCGTTTCAAGGCTGTCGAGCACGAGAAAAACTTCGACGCTGCACTTATCGCTGTCGGCGTCAAAAAGATCATAATTCACGACGATATTCTCAAAGCCCGGTATTACTGAGACATTGCTGATTACCGGCGGGTGATTTATCGAAGCTGAAACCGAATCTTTATTTATAATATCGCCGTTGACCATAATACCTTGACTAACATCTACCTTCGCATCGGAAATTATCTGCCTGATTTTTTGTGAGGCGATCGGGCCGAGTTTAGAATCTCCGCCGGCGCTTATTTTCAGTATATCGATAAAATTTTTAACGACCGTCCGGCAATTATCGTTCCCGGAAAAATTCAGCGAAGCTTTCAGCCCGGTATCACTTATGGCGCGGGATAATATTTCAACGGCCTTTTTTAATTCGGATATATTAGCCGGGCCTAATTTACTTTCCAGCGTTTTTTCAAATTCCGTTTTGCTTTTAGACGCGTCGTTCTGATCGAGTTCAATGTTATCAAGCGCGATCGGAACCGCGGGAACGGCATTTTTATTTTCGAGCGCCAGAAGCGTTCTGGCCGTAGAATAATCATTGACCGTGACATTTTTGACGGTAATAATATTTCCGCTGATTTCAGACGCTTCTGGGACCCTTCCGAGCAGGTTTTTATAAAGCGTTCTGCCGGCGAACCTTTCCTTCACATTAATCAAGGCGTATCTGACGGTTTCCGAAAGAGGGACGGAGGCCGTAAAAGAAGCGTTAACTAAAACCGCCGAGCCTATCGTCGCGGATTCGTCATCGATGCCGGTGATTGTGACGATGTAATCATCGCCTCCGCCGGCGGTTGTTTGCTTCGAGGGCGGATCCGCCGAAGCGGATCCCGGGGCAATTATATTTCCGGTTATAACGATCGATTTTTGCGCGGCCGAAGGCGCGGCGTCGCCGCCGTCTCCGCCTTCTGAAAGGCAGCCGGACAGGGAAACGCTTACTAATAGAAAAAAGAGAAATATATAATTTTTATATGTAGTTTTCATTTTAAATCCACCTCAATAATAGATAAAATCGTTAATATGAAAGATAACCGGAAAAATTTAATCGGCGTTGTAATTAAGATACTTTTCTATTAATTCGGGCCATTTTGTGTTTATACTGAAATCAATTGATTTATATTGATTTTTCCATTTGTCCCAGTTGGATTTGTCGGGTATAAAAATGGCAATGCCCTTGACCGGCCTGTTGTACTGATAATAGCCGTTGCTGCGGTTATAAACGATTATTTTATCTCGGAAGGAAAAAATTCTGTCCGCTAATTTTCCGATTTGATGGTTCGGCCCGAAACATTCTTTAAGGCAGACCATAAAATCAAAAAAATCCACATAGCGCCTATAAAAATTATTCTCATCCATAGCCGTAGAACTGCCGTCTATGGATAATTTCAGCAGATCAAAAAAGTTTTTATTTTTGCCGTCCAGATTTTCAATGACGATCGCTGCGAGTTCATCGATCATGCCGGTGAATTCATCGGTTTTTGAAAGGTCGGTGACGCAGACGCTGGTATTGCCTCCGCCGAGAGTTTCCGAATCTATATAGGCATCAACCATAGCTTTACCGACGTTTAAAGGCGATTTATCGGAAAGCTTTTTGAATTTATCGGAAAAAAGGGCCCAATCCATTCCATATCCGGTGATCGTCCTCATCGATGAAACGGCGTAATCGGCTTCATCCTTTAACTGGTAAGCGATTTCGACCATATTCATGAGGCACGCGTCAAATAAGACAATGTCAATTTTTTTGCCGCCGATTTCTTTCTTTAACCCGGAACACACTCTTTTGAACTCGAGGACGTTAAGCGAATCCATTGAATGATCGTCATATCCTAGCGAATAATTCGGGGCCCCGTATTCTTTTTTCGACTGATCGTCCATTGAAATCACGCCCGAGCCGTGACCGCTGATCGACAATAAATAATGTTCGGCCGGAAACATTTTGACGGCCCATTCGCAAAAATCGTTCAAATTATTCTCGTCGCCGGTGTTTATAGTCTGGTTTTCGAATAACCGCGCGACCTCGAATTTCGAATTATTTAAATATAACCTTCCCGGCTGGCTGTACTTGGGATCGGCGACGAACTGGATCACGATATTCATGTCCCGCTCGATTCCGCTGTATTTCAAACTCAGAAATTCATAATCAGCCGCCAGACTCATAAAATCATCCGTGCGTCCGCATATATAACAAATGGCGGTCCACTTTTTTTTGCGGGCGGAGTAAGTAAGTCCGCCGGCCTCGCCTGAAACGATGGTCGTTTCGGCTAGAGGCGAAACATGACCGGAAACGAAGTACTGCCTGTGGACGGGGCCGGCGTTTTTCACCAGATAAATTACCGTTCTGGAAATTTCCGTCTCGACGGTCTGGACCTGATATGTTATCTCGAATTTAAGCGCGTTATTAAAATCGGCGGGCGGCGTGGAAATATTTTCACAACCCCAAAATTTGCAAACGGCTTTGATCTTAACTTCGCCCGAAGATATTTCATTTGTGACGAACTGCTCGTTCATCGCCGGCGATTTTGATGACAGCATGATTTTTTTATCGTAGACGGCGTTCTGGTTTCCGCATAGATAAAGGCCCGTATCGTCAATATAATACAAATCGAATATTGCGGCGTTGCCCAGTTTAACGGCCCTGACGCCGCAAGCGTCGATTTCGCCCATATATCCGGACTCATATATGTAATCGCCGTTTGAATACGCGAATTTATCGCCGGGCCTTATCGGAAAATATTGGCAAATATCGATCGCGCCCGAAGGCTGCGTCAGACCGCGGTTCGTTTCAACCGCTCCCGTATCGCCGCCGGTTAGTATTGCCTCAACCGCCCCGCCGCCGCTTCCGCCGCAGCCGGATGCCGCTGACATAAAAACCAGAAACGTGAATAAATATAAAAATAAGCCGTTTTTACGGCCGCTGTTATAAAACATTTAAAGCTCCTTTAATAAAAATTTAAATTTACTCAAAAAAATGATTTTAACAAAAAATAAATTTAAAGTCAATGAAGTCTTATCTATTGTCAACTATTATCTATTGAATTAATTGTCCTTTTCTGTTATAATGTTTTATTATGAATTTATTCAACGCGCTGTTAGACATCCTCATATTCGTCATTAAACGAAAGCTTTATTACGCCGTCAGGTTCGTCCTGATGCTCTCGCGCCTGTCCTTCAAACTTTCGCTTTTCATAACGGGGGTTTTGAATAAAATGAACGCCGATTCGTTCATATTCGCCGTCATTTTTTTCGCTCTCGGATTTTTCATGTACGGCGACAAATTCCGGCCCGATCCTTCCCCGAAGCGCCTTCCCCGCGAGACGCATTCAAGATGAAATCCGTCTGTGTTCGCGCGATTATTTTCCCGCAGCAATGATTAATTCGGCGTTCTTAGTTGACATATATCGATATATTTTGTAAAATTAAATCGAGGAACATAAAATTGCGTAAATATGGATTTTCCACAATCGAACTGATTCTATCGATGATGATATTTTCGCTGGTGGTAGCTGGTTTTTACGGCGTCATGCAGCTGAGCACGGCCGCCGGCAAGTCCTCTTTAAAAGATAAAGTGGAGCTTCAAAAAAACACCAGGCGCGCCCAGATGAAACTTATCGACGAAATTTCCTGCGCCGGCGAGGTCGTCAAGCCCGAGATCGGCTCTTCCGCGCCGTTCCTGGTTCTCGTCGATAAAGAAGGAAAGATCAGCGTTTATTATCAGAAAGAGCATACATACAAGCTCGAAGACAATAAAACCGAAGTGAAAGGCTATAAACTTTTCTCCGTGACGAAAAACCCGACCACCGGAGCGGTGAGCCAGGAGAAAGAAATTGTCGGAAACATCAAAAGGCTTATTTTCACTACCGTATCCGAAGGTTCCGTATCGGTGAACCTCCGCCTTTTTTCGAATAAGGAAGAAACCGACCTGATAACGCAGGTAACGCTTAAAAATTATTACGCGGGCGAGTTCATACATTAAAACACCGGAAAACGATTTTAAAAAGCAGGGTGATATATATGCGTATTGCTGAGTTTAAGGGTAAAAAAGCCATGGCGACCTATCTTGTGATAGTCCTGATCGCTTTCGTGGGGCTTTCGCTTTCCAACGTCACCATATTGAACCGCGGCGAAATGGGACAGATCGTTAAAAGCGAGGCGCTTATCAAGGCCGACCTGGCCGCGCGCGCCTTATATCAGAAGTTCAGCTGGCGGCTGAAATGTCTCACCTACGACAACCGCCCCTGCAAAGACTCCGCCTACAGCGAACTCTTCGAGTTCGAAGGAGTCAAATGCGAGCTTCTCTGCTACGATTCCGAAGACGAATCCGAATCGCTCGACATCTGGGTGCTCGCCAAAAGCGAGGCGGCGAACCGCGCCGTTTTTTACCGGGTCAAATACCAGCAGAGCCTGGTGAATAGTTATAATAAAATAACGCCGTCCTATTCGGCGTATTACAATATCGACGAGTTCCCCTCGAATAAAACCTCGCCAAAAACTCCGCAAAAAATACTCGACATTCTCAAAAATATGCGCGAGAACTTGAAAAATAAATCGTCCATAGTCAAATCGCTCGAAAACACAAACAACATAAATCAGATCCTTCAGAAACTCAACGGTCCTAACGACCCGACTATATTGAACCAGATCCCCAAAACCACCGACGGGCAGCAGCGCATGGTCAACGTGGCGCCGCCCAATCAGCAGAACTCAGATCTGCTTACACTCAACGCCCTGAAAAAAACCGACAATTCAATGCTTCTGGCTAACGCGACCACTATCGCAGGCAATTCAAATATAATAGACGCTCCGCCGCCTGACGACGCCCCGCCGGCGGCCTCCGTCGGAGCGAACCAGCCGGCCCAGAACGGCGCGAACCTCGGCCAGGGAGGCCAGGACGCCCAGGGCGGCGGAAACAATACGCCGAATAAACCCGCGCCTTACAGCAAGAGAGTCGCGGCATGGGCGAAGGCCGGCCTGGCGAATCTGTCTTTCGGCATTAAGCGTTTTCTCGGCGCCGCCAACGACGAGGACAGGGACAAAGCAAACGCCGCCACCAAAGATTATCTCGCAGTTTCAAAGCCGAACAGCATCTCCGCGTCTATCGCTAAAAAATACAACGAAGCGATCAATAATAATTATTCCAAGAAGTGATCAATAATCGATTATGAATATGATATTCCGCAAAACTCCTTTAAAAATATCCCCCGGCGAAAAAGCGTTTTCGTTCATCGAAATGATCGTGGCGATAACGATACTCATGTTCGCCATAACCTTTATCATGACCATCGTCAGTTCCAACAATGCCGAACGCGAAAAGGTCCTGAATTACTACGTTGCGATGAGCATCGCGAACAAGATCGCCGAGGACATAGACAATACCATCCGCGAAAACCCCTATTTTTTAAGCGAAATTTCGACCTATAACAAAAGTTATAAGATCCTGAGCACCGATTCGCCTTTTTTCATGTCCATAGAAGATTTCAACCTCGACGGGAAGCTCAACGACGACATAAAAAACTACTCTTCGGTCTTCGACCTTAAAAAGGTCGAAAATTTCGAATACAGTATCTCAGCTAAAGAGATCGAAGGGCACGAAGGCCTCTCCGAGCATATCGCGCGCGTCACGATAACGGTTAAATGGCCGGACGGCCAGAAAAATAAAGATTATTCGTTTTCCACCATATTTTCCGGCGTCCCCATCGTCTGCGCGTCTTCAGAACCGGAGTTCGAAGCCACCGTCACGCCCGGGGTCGTCGCCAGCCTTAAAACCGCGCTGAACTCTCCTTCGACCGATTTCAAGGCTTTTGCCGAATCGCTCGGCGACGATTACGAATCGCTCTATAACCTTGGTCTGCTGTCGGTCTTCACCGAAGCCGTCAAGGAACGCGTTCAAAAAATAGATATCGAAATACAGAACCTCAAATCGTCCCCCCAGCATGACTTATATTCTAAAATAGCCCTGGCGGGGCTTTATGAAAAAAAATCCATACTTCTGATGCAGAATCTCAACTACATCAAGTTCCCCGCTTCCGCACTTTTAAAACGGCTTAAAGACGGCGCTTATAAGATCGACGGTTTTTCGGCCGCCAACCAGCCGCGCGTTCAGAAGATCAAAACAAATATAGGCCTGCTGCGCAAAACCGATCCGCTTACGAACTCGCCCGTGGCGGCTTCGTTCGTCAATATGTTCTCCGATTCCCTGCACTCCGCTTTTTTAATTTATCTGAGCCTGCTGTCGGAGCCTTCCGTCGAATCGAAATTAAACCTGCGCGAGCGGCAGAGCGTTTTCCTGAAAATAATATCTCTGGGCAGCGCGATGATACTCAACAGGAACGAGTCGGTCATAGTCAATATCGGAAATTATCCGCTCTCGGTAAAACAGACCGTCAAAAACACTCTCCGAAACCTTCAGCTATACTACGACCTGCGCAATATCGCAAGGTCGAAATTCGTCGGGCTGCTCTTCGAAAAGGTCAATCTCGGACTGAAACTTCCGGCCGAAGAGGAACTCGAAAAAAAATACGACGACATGACCACGCTCGCGAAATTCTGCGAGCGCCTCTACACGATGCTGTGACAGATCCCTTATAAACAAAAACTTTAATCAGCGATAATAAAAAAAAGGCCGCCCGGCAATTTTCATCCGCGGCGGCTTTTTTATTTTTGAGTTACAGTTACAGCATTTATCGGGGTTTGCGTCTTTTATTTTTTAGCCTCTCCCAGGGCGGCGCCGATCTTTTTGAGAGCGTCGCTCAAATCGAGCGGGAAAAGTACGACGGTATTCGAAGGACTCGAGCCGAGGCCGTCGAGCGTCTGAAGCGTCCTCAGGTGCATCGCGCCGGGGCTTTTTTCCATCATCGTCGAAGCGTCGACCAGGCTCGAGGCAGCCTGTTTGTCGCCTTCAGCTTTGGTTATAGTGGCGCGTTTTTCGCGCTCGGCCGAGGCCTGACGCGACATCATTTTCTTAAGATCTTCGGGCAGGGCTATATCGAGCAGCCTTATCGAATCGACGTGAATTCCCCATTCCTGGATCCTCACTTCGACGATTTTAGCTATCTGCTGCTGGATGCTTTCGCGCTCGATCAGCAGATCGTCGAGTGAAAGCCCGCCGATCACGTCGCGAAGCACGGCCTGAGCGTACTGCGATATGGCGAATTTAAAGTCTTGAATCTTGACTATGGCCTTTTCCACGTCCATAACGAGAAAAAACAATACTCCGTCGATCTCGGCCGGAACGTTGTCGCGCGTTATGACTTTCTGGCTGGGAATATTGAGCGCCTGTATGCGCGTATCGACGAACTGGATATAGTCTACCACCGGCGCCACGAAGATCAGTCAGGCCGGGCCGATCGACTCAAACCTGCCGAGACGCAGAACGATGCCGCGCTCCCACTGAGCGGCGATCCTGATCGTGTTGATCAGTACGCCGTATAGTATAATGCCGATGAGCGCCTCAACCACGAAAAGCGGATTCAGCCAGAGTTCTTTCATGATCGTGTAGCCTGTGGCCGCTAAAACCGGGATCCAGAAAAGCACCCTGCGGATAGGAGAGCCGAGAGAAACGTGAGCCCCCGCGGGTTTCGCAAAAAGTTTCGATATGTCTTTAAAAACGTCGTTGGTCGCCTGTCTTACCTCTCTTTGTTCGTTGTGATAACCTTCGCTCATTTAATATGCACCGCCTAAACGACTATATTTTTTATGAATGACGATATTTTATCGGCCTCGAAAGGTTTTTCGAGAAAGCCGAGCGCGCCCGCCTCGAGCGACTGGCGCTTCTTCTGCTCCTGCATGGAGGCCGATATCATTAAAACGGGTATGGCCGAATATTCGGGGTTGTTTTTGAGCATTTTGCATATCGATATGCCGTCGAGATCGACCATGTTGATGTCGAGCAGTATGAGCGAGCAGTCTTTATGGATCTCGAGCGCCTTGAACATGGAATATGCCGAATTGGTCACCACGACGTTATAATCGGAATCGAGAATGGTCGACAGAAGCCCTATGCAGTCGGCATCGTCGTCGACTATGATGAGTTTGCGTCTGCCGCCTTTTTTTACACGGTCGCCCTCATTCAAGTATGAAATGTCTTTTTCTATATAAAGCGGCAGGTTCACGGTGATCGTCTGCGTATCGCCGGCCTCGTCCTTGTTTATTTTAACGACGCCGCCGTGGAGCATGATTATTTCGGCTATCAGCGTAAATTCAACGTTGAGACCGCTTTCGGCTGCGTTGGTCGTCTGGAAAAAGCTCGCGAGCTTCGAGTCGAGGTTCGCGTTATCGCGCAGTACGCTGACGGGAGTGAAATTTATAGTTATATCGTTATCGGTATGCGAATAAGTTATGCCGAATCTGGAATTTTTTTCCTGGGTCTTGATTATTTCGTTGACCATGGTAGTGAACACGTAAGATATCTGTGAAAAATCGGCGCTTACGAAAAACGGTCTCGAAGCCAGGCTGAAATCGATGGCTATGTTCTTTTCGATCGACTTGGTGGCAAGGGCCGCCACGGCCTCTGAAACCACTCCGATAACGTCGATCTTGCGGATGTTCGAAGAATTTTTATAATGCTGGATCTTTGAAAAATCGGACAGTTCGTCGATGAGCACGAGCATTTTATCGGCGTTCTTAAGGACTACGGAAAGCGCGTTAGTCTGCTTCTGGTTGATCTCGCCCATCTTGTTCTTCAAAACGAGTTCGGTATAGCCCCTGATAGAAGAAAGCGGGGTTCTGAGCTCATGGCAGAGGTTTTCGATCAGTTCGGTCTTTATATTTTCGACTTTTTTGATCTCGGTGTTGATCTTATCTATCTGGCCGGAAAAAGCGGCCTGCGAATGAATATTTTTCTGATGTTCAAGAGCGAGAACGGTATTTTTAAACAATACCACGGGGTAATTTCCGGTTTTGGCGACGTAATTGAACTGGGCGCCTTCCAGAAGTTCCGACGCGTTTTCCTCGTTTGAGACGCCCGATAAGAGCACGAAAGAGCTGTCAGGGCATTTTTCCGCGAGTTCTTTCACGACGGTACGGGCCCCCTCTTCGTCCAGGTCGAGCACAACCACGCCGAAGCCGCTTTCGTTCAATATCGCGCCGACCGCGTTATAATCCTGCTCGAATATTACTTCGATCGGATAATTTTTTTTCTGTAACTGGCTGACCAATTCGTCGGCGACGCTGCGGCTGCCGGCGACTAATACCCTGTTTGCTGAAATATTCATCGATACACCTCGAAAAATGTGCTTTTATAAATTTAAAAAAATCGTTGTTTAAGTTCGTCCGTTAAAATTTTATGATTTTTTAAAACTATAGTAAGCGAAATTTGTTAGTTTACATCAGCAAGGCCGTCAATAATTTTTCGGAGCGAAGCCTCCGCAGGCGCCGTAGGCGCCGAGGACCAGCGAGCGGAGAAAAGATTATTGACGGCCGGCAAATTTATGTCTTTTACAATATATTAAAAATCTTAAAAAATCAATTCTGACTAAAACTACAGTATTATAGTAAAAATTAAAATAAATGTCAATATAATTTGTTAAAAATATCGATATAGCGTAGAAAAGATCGCCCGGCCCGCGACAATTTCACCGAATGTAAATGAACGGTCAATAGTTTTCATATTGAGTGCCGAGCACCAGCACCTTTACGGGCGCAGCGGCAGGCGCCTTGAAAACGTGGAGCTGTGGCGCGGTCAGCCCTACTCCGCCGGCGACGATTATATCGACGCGGCCGTCGCCGTCGAGATCTGCCACGGTAGGCGTCGAATAAGTTTTTCCGATATATTTGGGGAACCCTGGCAGCTGCTCGCCTTTCGAATTGAGCACGTTCACGTATCCGGCTTTTTCGCGGGCTTCGTCGTTGAACGAAGTGAAAATAAAATCGGGATCGCCGTCGCCGTCGATATCGGCGATCTGCGGAACGCATTTTATGTAGCGGCCGGCTTTTTTCGGCCAGCCGGGCAGCGACTGCCCTTTCTGGTTGCGCACGTCTATGAACGCGCCCTTATTATCGGCGTGCGTATAAGTCAAAACCATGTCCAGCTCGCCGTCTTTATCGATATCCACCATGCGCACCTGAGAGTGCGATTCGGCGGGTATCGGCTGGCTGTTCTTCAGATTGCCGTCCGAGTCGAATGTTTTAACGGAATATGGAGCGGTCGTCTGGCTGATGATCTCGGAACGGCCGTCCTTGTTTATATCGACGACGTTGACCTCGAAGGGCCAGTAGCCGGTATTTCCGCCGAAACTCTGCGGCCATCCGGCTTTGAGCTGGCCGTCGCGATAGACGCTGACCTTGCCACTCGTGTCGCGCACTACGACGTCGGCCTTTCCTTTGTTATCGATATCGAGCACCCTCACCGGGGCGCTTATGGGCGCGCCAGCGTTGGCCTGCCACTCGACATTCCCTTCTTCGTCGAGCCTGACGACGCGGCCGGAGTTGGAGCCTATATAAGTTTTAAGTTTTCCGTCGGCGCTTTCGTAGAGCTGGGGGCTCGAAAAAGCTGTGTTGCCCTTGGTGTCGTAGGTCCACTCGGTCTTGCCGTAAAGGTCGAAGCAATACACCTTGCCATCGAGGCTTCCGGCTATGACCTTGGCTTTTCCCTTGTCGCTGACGGCGACCGAAGACAATATCGGCCCGCCCGTCTGCTTCGGCCACAGTCCGAATCTTTTTTCCTTGCCGTCGGCGCCCACTATGTGGACCATGCCATCGGAAGAGCCGAATATCATCTCGTTTTTGCCGTCGCGGTCGAGGTCGGCCACCTTTATCTGGCCGTATATGTCGCCGGTCACCGAAACGGGAAACCCCTGGCTGTATTCAGTCTTCGAGTCGTCCGCGCAAAGCGGGCCGGCGGCCGCGGCGGCCGAAACCGCTAAAGCAGTTAAAAGCAAAGCGCTTTTATATAGCATCCGCCCGAACGAGGGCTTAAAACCTGATTTTATTAGACCCATGCCTTCCTCCGTACAATTTGCGTTCCGGCCGTCAGTATCTGACCTTCTCTTTTATCACTTTGACCAATGATGTCAATTTGACGCGCGTTTTTGACGACGGCACCTCGCCCATCGAGGTTATCCTGTAAACGTCGTACTTGCCGTATTCCGCGTCGCCTATTACATACTGGGCGTTGTGGAATGTTCGGTTTATAGTTTCATAAGGGGTTTTGAGGTCCCTTACGATCTCCACTTTCAGAAGTTTATAATTTCCGTCGCCAAGGGCCCTTTCCATCTGATTAGCGGGCGTCACCTTCTGCTCGGGATATCGCCAGTCGGTCTTTCCGGCCGCGTACTGGTGCTTCAGCGTTATAAGCGCCTTCTGATAGGCCGCGTAGGCGAGGTTGCGCGCCTTGATACGGTGGGCCTGAACGATTATGCCGTCGACCGACTGGAGCGAATATTTAAGGTAGATTGCGCCCACGGCCAGCGAAACAGAAAGTATCAGAATGACTATTATTTCTATCATCGCGCCGACGCGGCGGCGGGGTTCATTAAAGCACCGATTTATCATGTTATCCACCTTTACTATAGTTTGAACAGGTAAATGGATTCTTCCTTTGGAAGATCGTTCAGCTTGATCTCGCAGCTTCCGCCTTCGAAATAAGTGAGGTTCGAGCGGCCCGAAATAAATTTATCGACGGTGTCTATCGGTATCCTGGGATCGAGCTTTTCCGTTTTATAGTGCATCGGTATTATTATTTTCGGGTTAAGGCTGCGGACGATCTCCCACGCGTCGTAAGCGTCGATAGTGTAGTAGCCTCCGACGGGTATCATCAATACGTCGATACGTCCCAGGCTTTTCAGAAGGGCGGCGTCATATGCGCCAAGGTCGCCCAGGTGTGCGAAACGCACGCCGTCGTATTCGAAAACGCTTATATGATTGATGCCGCGGTCGGCGCCCATTTTACGGTCATGGAAACTTTTTATCAGCTTCAGGTTCACGCCGCAAACGTTTGAAACGCCTTCGGAGTCTTTAAGCGTGTAAGCGCCGCCGACTATGTTCAAATTTGAGTGGTCCGCGTGCTTATGCGACAATACGCATATATCACAGCTAACCGGCCGCAGCGGCAAAGGATAGCCGATATCGGAATAAGGGTCGAAAAGTATCTTCACGCTTTCGAATTCGATCAAAAACATCGAATGGCCGAACCATGTTACACGGGCCGTCCTTTCGCCGGATTTTTTTTCGCCCGGGCCGTCTGAAACTTCAGCCGTATCTGCCGCGAAAACTGTGCCGCGAAAGAGAATAAGAACGATTAAAATAAATGGCAAAAGCAGGTATAATTTTATTTTTGTCACGGGCTGCGCCCCCAATATTAAAGATACACGGGATTATATGATCTTTTAATTTTACTAAATTTAAAGGCAGGTTGTCAATACAATAATTTTTAAAATAATTATAATATATCTTGCAAACCCTATTTTTTTCTGGTATAATTATTATAAAATTATCAAGTTGACCAATAAGGTTATTAATTGAAATAGAGGAAACTGGCTGTTGGTTTTCTCTATTTTGCCATATTGCCTCAAGCGCTTCATTTGTTTTAACTAAAAAGACGTCAACACCGTGTGGAGAAAAAATGGCAGACAAAAAATGGAAGCATGAAAAAATTATAAGGCTCGCCGACCTGAAAAACCTTATGCTCAATTTTCAGCTCGCGACGAATATCAGCGTCGCCCTCCGCGACGAGTCTTTCAGCATCATATTCTCCCGACAGCCCGTCAAAAAGATCTGCGGTCTTTTTTTAGAGCAGGCCAACGTGACCGAAGGCTGCTGCGACACCGTCGGAGACAGCACTTTTTCATTCGGCGTCGAAGGATTCTGCGTCATTAAATGCGGACGCGGCCTTTCTTTTTTCGTTATACCCATCAATATAGAAAAAAACACCCTCATTGGTTATATCACAGGCGAAGCCGTGTTCATTACGCGCGAAGACAAGCAGGCCTTCCTCGATAAACTTAAATACAACCGCGACCTTCGGCTTAATTTCGAAGAAATCCGCGACTATCTGCGCGACATCGAACTTATATCACTTCAAAATTATACGGCTAAAGCCAATTTTCTTATGACCTCGGTCAATATGCTCATACAGAACTCGATACAGAAGTATGAAATCGAAGAGGCGTCATCGCTTCTCGCCGACAACTACAAGCTCAGGAGCAAAGCGGAAGAAAGGGTTAACCGGCTCTCCGCGCTTAACAAAGTGTCGAGCATCGTCAATTCGACGCTCGACCTTAAAACGCTTCTGAAGAACACCATCACGCTGATATCTGACGTCATGGGCGTTGAAATATGCTCTCTCATGCTGCTCGAAGGCGATCCGAAGACGCTGAAGATCGTAGTGGCACACGGGCTCGACGAAAACATAATTAAAAACGCCCAGATAAAGCCCGGCGACGGCATAGCGGGATATGTAGCAAAAAACGGGAAACCCCTCCTGATTACGGACATTTCCAGGGACCCCGTTTTTTCTAAATACTCAAAAACCGGCGCTGACTACAAAACGAAATCCGTGCTCTCAGTGCCCCTGATCATAAAAGATAAAGTCATCGGCGTCATAAACGTCAACAACAAGACCACATCCGACGTGTTCAACGATTCAGATCTTCAACTTCTGGAAACGCTTGCCACCCAGATCGCCACCGCTATCGAAAACGCCAGGCTGTACGCGCAGAAAGAACAACGGCTGGTCGAAATCACCATGCTTAATAACCTCGGCCTGGCCCTCAATTCCTCGCTCGAGCTCAAAAATATCATAGCGCGCATCATCGACAGCATGAAAAGCATTTTCAACGCCGATATGGCCTCGATCATGCTCTGGGATGAAAAGCGCGAAAAACTAAAGATCATAGCCCATATCGGCCTGCCCGAAGAATACATACACGAGCTAACTTTCGCGCCGGGCGAAGGCGTGGCCGGCGGAGTTGTCAAAAACGGCAAACCCCGCCTGATCCCAAATACGTTTCTCGAGCCCGCTTATAAAAAGCACAATATACTGCACGACGAAAAACCTAAATCGCTCGCCTGCGCTCCGATAGTCGTCAAAAACCGCGTCGAAGGCGTAATATGCTGCGAGCGTCTGCTCGAAAACGGCGGTTCGTTCACTGCCGACAACCTCAACCTTTTGACGACACTCTCATGCCACGCCGCGGTGGCGATCGAAAATTCGAACCTTTACAACGACCTGCTGCGCGTATATCTCGAAACCGTCCAGAGCCTCGCGGCCGCCCTCGACGCGAAAGACTCCTATACCCACGGCCACTCGCGCCGCGTCACCGGGCTCGCGCTCGCCATAGCCCGCGAAATAGGCATCACTGAAAACGAGATCAACACTCTGAAGCACGCGGCGCTTCTTCACGACATCGGAAAGATCGGCATCTCCGAATCCATACTGCAAAAGCCGTCGCGCCTGACCGACGAAGAGTTCGACTGCATCAAGTCACACCCTATCACCGGCGCGCACATACTCGAATCGGTCGAGTTTCTTCAGAGCGTCTGCCTTCAGATCAAGCACCACCACGAACGCTTCGACGGCAAAGGTTATCCCGGCAATCTCAAGGGCGGCATGATCCCCCTGGGCTCGCGCATAATCGCGCTCGCCGACACGTACGACGCAATGACATCCACCAGGCCCTACCGTAAGGGATTATCGCATGAAACAGCGCTCGAAGAAATCAAAAACTGCGCCGGCAGCCAATTTGACCCTGACATAGTCGAAATATTCGTAAAAATTTCTGATAAATGCAAAAAAATTAGTGAAGATATCGAAATTGCGAACGATAATATTATTAACATATCCGGAATTAAATCGATGGTTGACGGAATAATCAAGCCGATCAATTTATTTTGATTTATCCGAAAAATATATTTATAGTATTGATGGTGTTATGAACAAAAATAATTTTTATTTCTTAATTCTTACTCTGGTCTTTATTTTACTTTTGATACCCCAATCTCCCTCATTCGCGGGTGCCTTTGCGTCTGAAAACCGTATCGCGTCCGTGTCGCACGTCGAAAAAAGTCCATATCAGAACTATTTTTACCGTGACCGCCAGGACGAAGTAACCGCCGACGGATTTTCCGGCGGCGATATCGATGAGGCGAAGACGACTGACGACGGCGACCTGAAAGCCGCCCTTCAAAGCGCGGAACCGAGCTCCTGCATTAAATTCGACGACGTCAAAGGCTCCGGGAAATATCCCTACAACTTCAGGGTTATCGACAATAAACTTTTCGCGGGCGGAAATCTTTTCAATCCCCTGACGCTTTCCAACAGCACCGAGCGGGTAAAAAAATACCTCATGCTGATTAAGGTCATAGGCGCGAAAAATATCATAGCCCTCAACGTTCCCGCGACGCAGAACCGCGAACTTAAAATGGTGAAACAGCTGTGCGCCGAACTCGGCCTTAATTTCTATGCCTGTCGGATGAATTCCGAAACGGTTCCCGACGACGAACAGACCGACACTCTTATGCGCCTTATCGATGAAGGCGCTTATGTCCACTGCAACTGGGGCTGCGACCGCACGGGCGCGGTCATCGCCAAATATCTCGTTCTTAAAAAAGGCTACAGCGGCGAAGAAGCTTTCAAGGCCGTCATTTCAAAAGGCAGCCACAGCGGGCCGCTCGGCGGCCTCAAACAGACGCCGACCTATAAAAAACTCGTGCTCTACTTCTGGCCTGAAATAGCCGAACAGGACCCGAACGCGGCGGACAAATACCAGATCGGATACGCCGCGGACGAAGCGCCCGCCAGCGTAAGATAAGCAGTCCCGGCAGCTTATCGAATTCAGGACTTGCAGCATAAAAAAATCATAAAAAACATATTTTAGTCAAAAGAGAGGAAAGCGCGGACAGCCCTTCCTCTCTTTTTTATTGTCTCCGCCTGCGGAACGGCCCCTTAAAAATAAAATGATTTTTAATTGATTTTTAGCTTTTTATATGTTAGAATTTGCCATATTTAATTTTAGGGGGTAATACACATGCGGCCTTATGATGTAATATTAAAGAAGAGGAACGGAGGCACATTATCCCGCGAAGAAATAGAATTCATGGTTTCTGGCTATGTAAGCGGCGAGATAAAAGACTATCAGATGGCGGCCTTTTTGATGGCCGTATACTTCAAATCGATGAACGCGCAGGAAACGCTTTACTTGACCGAAACAATGGCTAAATCAGGCGACATGATCGACCTGTCTAAGATAGAAGGCATAAAAGTAGATAAACACAGCTCCGGCGGCGTCGGCGACAAAACGACGCTCGTGGTCGCGCCACTTTGCGCGGCGTGCGGAGTGCCGGTCGCTAAAATGAGCGGCCGCGGGCTCGGCCACACTGGCGGGACGCTCGATAAACTCGAGTCCATACCCGGCTTTCAGATAAACCTTTCGTCCGAGCAGTTCATAAATAACGTAAACAAATATAAAATAGCGGTGGTCGGCCAGACCGGAAATCTCGTCCCGGCCGATAAAAAAATGTACGCGCTGCGCGATTCGACCGGCACGGTCGATTCCATCCCGCTCATCGCCAGCTCCATCATGAGCAAGAAACTCGCCGGCGGCGCCGACGCTATAGTCCTCGACGTCAAGACCGGCTCCGGCGCCTTCATGCAGACCCCGCAGGAAGCCATAGCGCTCGCGCGCTCGATGGTCGAAATCGGCACCGGCGCCAAACGCCAGACGATAGCGCTTATAACCGACATGGACCAGCCTCTCGGCCGCGCCATCGGCAATTCAATAGAGGTCATCGAAGCTATCGAAACGCTTCGCGGCAGAGGTCCTTCCGACCTCGAAGAGCTCGCCATCGAGATATCTTCGCACATGCTCATCTGCGCCAACGTCTGCGGCAATTATAAAGATGCCAAATCGATGCTGCTTTCTGCGCTCGATTCCGGCATGGCATTCAACAAATTCAAAAACATGATCGAGGCGCAGGGCGGCGACCCTCTGGCGGCCGACGATTACGACAGACTGCCGAAGGCCAGATTCAAAGTGGAGGTCCTTGCGACCCACGAAGGCTACGTCGAAAAGATCAACGCCATGGAAATAGGTAACGCCGCGATGATACTCGGCGCAGGGCGCGCGACTAAAGAAGATAAGATCGACCCCGCGGTAGGCGTGACGCTCGACAAGAAAATCGGCGATTACGTCGAGTCGGGCACGAAGATCGTGACCATACACGCAAACGACATGGGCCTTGCCAAAATAGCCTACGACAGGCTTTTAAGCGCTTACCACTTCACCTCTCGCATGCCCAAGATCCAGTCTCTGATACATTATATAGTCAACGCTCAGGGCGTTTTCCCTTATGAATACAAATAACAGCAGCGGCGGCGACGGCGGCATCAACGATAACGCCGCCGGCCCCGATACCGAAGAAAGCAAAAATTCAAATATAAACACCGACGTCAACCTCGCCAATTTTTTCAATCTGAGAACCGGCGAGGTCAACGTCAAATCTTTGCAGCCGGAAGAGATCAACGGCTACATCAACGATATAACGCTCATTATATCCAAACTCAAAGACCTTTTTTACAACAGCGAAAATTATTCCTTCAAAGCGCCGCTCGAGGACAGTTTCGACACGAAAAAAGACTTCTGCGCCTTTCTCGACGACCTGCTGTTCTTCTTCAACGCGTTGAAGCGCAAATTCATTCTGCAGCACAAGGGCATCAACGCCACGTCGCTGTCGATCGATCCTACCGAATCAGGGTTTCCGCACTTCACCGACCTGTGGAACTTTAAAATTGACCACGAATCCGCCGCCGCGCAGCTCGCCGCGCTTCCTCCGCTCGAAGACATCGTAAAAAGCGCCGTAGCTAATATCTTCGACGGCGAATTTCCCATACGCGAGCAGCTCTCCTACGCCAAGCACAATTATTTTTCATATATCAAAGAAAAGGCAAGCATAATAAGCGAGTTCAAGCTCAACCGTCCGGAGCTTATCGGCTCCAAAGACGGCCAGAACCTTTATAAACTTATATTTTACGGCTTCGATGAGCGTTACAATATCTTCCATTTTTATTCGATGCTCGTGATGCAGGATTCCGGAAACCCCGACATGCTCCATCATCCGGGCAGCCACAAGTTCCTCGACGAGATCCAGAGTTACTACAAGCAGGACCTGTTCAGGCTTGCCCACCATCTGGACACCTTCGCCCCCGGCATCCATCCGAAGGTGATAATGAAATATACCATCGGCCCTTACTACTCGCCTGACACCATGAACGAGGAGGCGATCGACAAACTCATCGCCATGGAGCCTAAAAACCCGTTCATATTCAAATTCCAGGCGTCCGGCCTCGTTTCGATAAAAACCATTAAAGAGAGCTCGCTTTTCAAGAGTTTTTACAATAGCCTCTTTGGCTACGCCAACAGCCGCGAGATCTTTTCGGATAAATTCGTTTACAATTACATGATAGTGCCGTTCAAACTGAAACAGTTTCTTCGCGACAAAGACGAAGCCGGCAAACCCGCCAAAATTTATGGCCTTTTAGAAGGGGGAGAGTTGATTGAGTAACGTGAGCGCGGCTAACAACGTTCATCCGATAACCGCGGAAGATTTGAAAAAACACCTCGAAGAGTGCGAATTCCGCATGACGAATATAATGTACAATCAGCGCAAGATCAATCTTTTCGATTTCGTCATGAAGGTGGTGCCCGAAGAGCAGTATCTGCACACCTTCGAAGAGGCCGAAGCGCTTCGCGCCATCAGAAAGGGGCTCGGAGTTTACTTCGTCATATTCGACCTGCTCGAGGGCAAAACCGGCTTAAAGCACATGATAGACACGCCCGCGGGCCGCGACGAGCGCAAATTCCGCGACACGCTCGAATTCACGACGACATATTCGCTGTTCGCCATGGCGAGCTATATTTCGATAAAAATGGGGCTCGTCCTGAGCGTCAGCTCGCGCGAGAACCTTCCGGCGGTGAAACTCGCCGAAGATTATTTCATATTCAGCAAAGGCAAGATCGACACTGTGGTCACGCTCCTTTGCGATTACGTACACGCGCTTAACACAGCCGACGAATCAGGAAAGAAAATCATAATAGACTCGATCGACTACGTAGGGCTTTCGAATAATTTTTTCATTCTGCTTAAAAACGCATGCGTCGAAAACCGCAAGAAATTTTCGGACGAGCTTCTATCGTTCGTTTCGAACACCGTATTCAAGGTCGAAGGCGACGACATAAGCATCTCCAATTTCGACTCGCAGTATTCCACCGCCGATCAGAAGATCGAATTCGTGAAGGTAAGGCCGGAAGAAATAGTCGGAAACAGCGACTCGAAGCGCGGCGTCATCAGAAACGTCGACAGGCTGGCGCTTTTCGATCCGAAGGAATGCCTGAACCCGATCTCCGTGCTGGGCGGCCTTTCCTGGAGCGTGCTGTTCGACGGCCTCCCGGGCACCGGAAAGACCTCGCTTTTCAAACTCGCCATGTCGCGGCTGCAGGAGCGCGGCGAACAGACTGGCGTGCCGGTAGAGTTCATATCGGTCGACCAGCGCATAAAAGACGAATACTACGGCAAGACCGGCAAGAACCTCCTCGACAGGCTCGATAAAACCAAACAAAAAAATAAATTGATGCTCGTGTTCTTCGACGACGTCGATCTGCTGCTGCTTTCGAGGGGCGATCCGAACATGGGCGGCTCCGACAAAGACGTTCTGAACATCACCATGCAGTTCCTCGACGGCATGTTCACAAAACCCATAGGCAACTGCCAGGTTTACGCGGCGACGAACGAGCCGACCTCGACCGATTCGGCCCTGAGACAGCGTTTTCACCAGCGATATCTCGTGGCCGGCCCCGAAACGTGGGAAGACTATTCGAATCTTATTTACACCAAACTAAAGCCTCAGTTGAAAGCCGGCATCCTCAAAGTAGACGGCGGGCTCGAATTCATGAATCGTAAATCCCCCGCTGGCGAGCCTATCGCTTCTGATGCCGCCGGAGCGGACGCCGGAAAAGGCGGGGGCGGAATACTTTCGAGCTTCATCGCCGGAATTACCGGCGGCGGCAAAAAAGGCCTCGGCTGGGAAGACATAGGCCGGCTCTGCATCGAATTCAAAAAGAAGGACGAGCGCTTCACTGGCCGTCCGATACACAGTATAGCGGAGAATCTTAAGGAATATTCGGCCGATTTCGAAATTCCGGAGGACTTTTTCACCAAACCCGAAACGTTCCTCAAACTTAATTTCGTCGACAAGGTCAATAAATTGAAGGAACTTTATAAGCCGATAACGGCCGAAAAAGTGATGAGCGAGCTCGAGCGCTACTTCAACTCGGAGGCGCGCTACAGATCCGACGCTAAAACATCGGCGCGCGAGCGCATATTGAACTCGATGATAAACGAGTACGAGGCAAAAAAAGAATTCATAAAAATGTATGAAGGGCAAAAAGACTGATGGGCGATAAAAACGGCGGCGGCGCGTACGTCGACATGTACGCCGAAAAATATGAAAAAGACTCGGAAGACCTTCTGGAGCGGCTTTTTAAAACCGACCACATCTTCAAGCTCGACGGCTTCCTGCTGAAGCGCTATGTCGAAGTTCTGCGGAAGGTTTTCGGCTACGACCGCCTGCGCGAACTCCCGCAGGACAGGGTCTATCACATCGATAAGAACGGGTTTTCATTCGAGATCGCCGATTTTCTGGGCAATCCCAATTATCTTTTCATGCCGCCTTCGACCTATTTTTCGGTGATCGTTTCGCCCGACCAGCAAGACGCGCGGCTCTTAGACGCGCCTTTTTCCTTTTTAGAGGAATGCCTGGCGGCCGTCTATAAAAAGTACCGCGAAATAATAAAGTTTATAACCAAAGACGACGCCGCGGTCATCCAGTATAAATTCAACCTCAGAAATTTCGACGACATCACCAGGATACACCGTCTCAGAAGCATTACCATGAGCATCGACACGACGGACGAAAGGGTGGTCGACATCGCCCGCCTTCAAAAGTCCGCGCGCGGCCTCGCCGAAAACGATAATCTCCTCTCCGACGCCTATATAGCAGAAATGATGGAACTGGTCAAAAAAACGGGGCGCGGCGTTAAAAACATTTTAAGCAAAGCCTATCTAGACGATATAACGGTGGCGCTACAGTCTTTTTACATTCAATATCCGCAGACTATTATCTCGCTTTTCGACGCCGCTAATAAAAACACTCTCCTTTTCTACCAGCACGGCGAATATACACCGCCCGAAGACGATACCGGCGGGGTTTATCCGGTGGTCATCGGCGCAAAAAATATAATCGAGAACCTGGAAGCCCTCAAATTCATCGATTATCATACGAACCCGGCGTTCATTGCCGACAAGGCCGAGCTGCTCGAAGACATTTTCCTGTTCGAAAAAGGCTTCGACGTAAACCGGCTATCCAAATTCGAGATATCGCGCACGAAATCGGGGTTGGCCTCCTCCATGCCTGAAATAATAAATATTTTACACGAACTTAAAGGCGTATTCGAACAGCCCAGGGTTAACGCGAAAAAAGAACTGGCGAAGCTGCCCGTGACGGCCAAATTCATTCTGGCTTACGCCAAATCGGAGTTCGGCATAGTCAATAAACTTCTCTGCCTTTTCGACCGGGCAAACTTCGTGCGCCGCTACTACAGCGATATCGCCGGACTCGAGCGCGATATCACGCAAATGCCTCCGGATAAAAGGTACTACGTATTAAAATATCTTTCACGCGAAATCAGAAGGAGTGATGTAATAAATGAGTGAAGCCGCAAACTTTATATTAGCTTATTTCGTGGTGGCGCTTTTTCTAAGCGTGCTCGACAGATATTTTTCGGGCGAAGATTATAAAAAAAACGAGTGGATAAACGGCAAAAGCTTCAAGTTCAAACTCGGCCTTTCCCTTTTAATAGTCGTGGCGCCTTTTCTTTTCACCGGTTTTTTTACTTCCGGTTTTTTTTACGCGCCTTTCAGCCTGCTGGGACTGATCATAGGCTTCACTACGGGCGATTTTTTCCTTAAATCCTACGACTGGGCATTTAAAAAGCCGGCGGTCGCTCCTTCGACCGATAAAAAAGACGAGCCCGCGGCCTCCGACGCCGGCGGCGAAGACGGCGAAAAGAAAGACGAATCCGCAGGCGCCATCGGCGAAGACGACAAATCCCGCCAGTCAGTGGTGGACGCGATCCAATCCGCCGGCTCGAACATAAAGGAAGGCCTCAAATCGGTAGGCGAAGGCATAGCCAAAGCATCGGAGAACGTCTTCAGCGAAGGCGGCAAAGACGGCGAAAAAAAAGAGGGCGAGCCGAAAGATAAGAAAAATTACGAATCAAATAAAAAACTTGATGATAAATTGAATAATTATTAATTAAGAGGTTCAAATGACGTTAGGTGAAAGACTCGACAAAGTGCCGGTAGGGCTCAGAAAGTGGATAGTCGGCGCGTTCGGGCTGATAGTTTTCGGCGGGACGGTCGTCGGAATTTTTCTATACTTTTACCTGACATCGCGGCTTTCATATCCTGAAAGGAACGTCCTTTACAGAACGAACGAGACCGTGACGCAATACGCTTCCAGCTCCTACCACAACGACCGCTCTTCGATAGCCTCCATTTCCGAGGGCAGCCTCATAGGCGGCGAATCCATGCAGGCGGGCGAAAGCGACGTGCGCGTCAAGGCGATCATGTGCACTTCGAAGCGCCGCGAGAAGGGCGATATCGACGAATACGAACTGCTTAACATGACCTACCAGAAAGTGGCGCAGGCCTCGACCAAATCGGAAAAATCCCGCGCCGTATTCGATATATCCAGGTCAAATTACATACAGAATGTGGCCGGCTTTATCGATCCGCGCGCGGCGACCGAAGAGATCAAATTAATAACTCTCGAAACGGCGCCGGAAATCGCGCGATCGGTCGACGCCGACACGTACATCATCGAAGACGCGTCTCAAAAGCCCGTGTGGCGTTACCGCCTGACCGACGGCCGAAGATATTTCGGCCTGCTCGGCGATAAGTACAGATACTCCACCAGGCAGTACGAAATGGAGGGCGGCGGATCGAAACTGATCTATCATTCAGCCGAAACCGGCCTGTTCGGCATAATGCCGCAGGGCTCGAATTTTTATATGTTCAAAGAGATCCCCGGATATATCGAAAGCGCCCAGAATTATTTCAGCGAAGTAAAAGACAGCTCCGAAGTATACTCATTCAAAATATCGCAGTACTGGGACGCTTTTCCATGGCGTATTTTAAACGGCGGCTACGTATTATCCGACTCGAAGGGCGCCATCGCGAAGATAGCGTTCGAGGATTTCTGGTTCAACTACGCCGACGACTGCGTCTACTGGTATTACCTCGACCTGAACGGCGACGGGAAGATCGACGATACGACGGAGGTCATCGGCAAGGTTCTTTTTTCGAAAACGGAAAGCAAGGCGGCCTCTGAAGCGGGCGCCAAGGACGCTTCCTACACTATAAATTATTCCTTTATGGCCGGATTCAACGTTAAAAACGCCATGAACGAATTCGTGCTGTGCGGCGACATCGAGGCCATGATGCCCGACCAGATATTCGACGGCTTCGGCCAGCATTCATATCTCGGCCTGGTCGAAGAAAAACGCGACGACATTATGCTCTACCTCGATAAAACCGTCGAAAACCTCGATCGCGCCATAAAAGAAGACGACACGCTCGGGTTCAAAACCTCCATTTTAAGGCTGCTTTTATACGCGAAAAGGCCCTACGTGAGCGAGCTGGCGAAAAAACTCTCTGAAAAAGCCGCCCCCGCGGCAAATCCGGCGCCCGCACCTCCGCCGGCGACGGGCGTGACCCGATAAGGATGATAAAGTTCATTTCAGAAAAACGCAATATTTTCCTGGCCGCGCTGGCGCTTTTGACCGCCGTCACAGCCTCGCGCGCGGCGACCGGTTTCGACATAGCGCTGATCAAAGCCGCGCAGTCTTTTCCAAACGCCGTTTTCGACTATTTTTCGCTTTTTTTCACGGTGCTCGGAAGCGGCGAGGTTACAGGCGTTATAACGACGTCGCTCGCGGCATGGCTTTTCGCGCGCGGTCACAGAAAGGCCGCGTTCTATCTTCTTGTGTTCTTCGGGCTTTCGATCGCCATCGAACTCGCGATGAAATTCAGCGTACCGCAGCCGAAGGTCTTTCCCGAATTCAGACGGGGGCTCAAACTTCCCGTGCCGGTATATTCGCCGTTCACGCCGTTCGCCTATCCTTCGGGACACGCCACCAGAAGCGTTATTTTAACAATAGTGTTCTTCTACATGGCGCAGCTCAAAATAGCGGGAGACCAGGCGAGACGGGCCGCCAAGGCCGCGCTTGGCATTATCTGTGTTCTGATGCTGGTTTCGAGGGTTTATGAAGGGTCGCACTGGCCGCTCGACGTGCTCGGAGGCGTCTGCCTGGGTTCATATCTGGCGGCACTTATAATAAGGCAGTTTCAAAAAGACAATTTCTGACACATAATGCCGTAGTTCTTATGGAAAATTACGGTTTCGAATCCGGCCTCGCGCAGGCGCATATTGATGCCGGCGTAATGCTTCTTGCCGAACGAAGAATGCGGATCGCCAATATAATGGAACATCTTTCCGCCGTGGCGCAGAACGCGGTAGGCCTCCCGGTAAAAATCGTACGAATATAATTCGCCGGCCAGCGAAAAGCGCGGCGGGTCATGAATGATGGCGTCGAAGCGCACCGCGGCGGATTTCGCGATCTCGTCATAAACGCTCGCCGTATGGGATTCGATTACGGGATTTTCAAAAAATTCGACCGACCAGGGATTATAAGAGGCCATCTTGAGCACCGCCGGATTTCTTTCGAACGAGACGACCGAGCGGGCGCCGAGCTGAGCTGCGATCACTGCGGTATATCCGAGGCCGGTGCATGTGTCTAAAACGCTCATGCCGCGCTTGATAATATCGCGCGCCTTGCATTTGGAGTCGTCCCAGGGGCTTATTCCCTCGCTTCGGTGCATCTTTACGCCGTCGATCTCCATCGTCGGAGCATCGTGTGTCGCCGCAAGCTTTACGTTGCCGTATTCGGAAGCGAAATGCAGCGGAACGGCCTCCATCGTTAAAAAATCTATTGCGTAAACTTTTTCAGGCGTACTTTCGAGCAGAGCGACGAGCTTTTCATTGATCACGATCTCGTCGGCCGCTTCCTCTTTTCCGAACGATATCTTATGGCGGTTATTGAGTATGTAGCGGCCGTCATCCACCGTGACCTTCATCTTCTGCGCGCTCTTGTTGAGATCGAGACTCAGCACGATATCGGCGGATCCGCCTGATTGGAGTTTTCTGGTCTCGCGCATTATCTTTTCGATGATGCCGTAGTGAAAAAACGCAAGGCCTCTATATAAATTGGTTATTGACAATCAAATCCACCTTCGTTTAACGACGCGTAGCGGGCCGGTCGATTATTCAGTCTTTTCCAGTTCGTCAATCTGAATGTTTTTTCCATTGAATCTCGCGGCGTATACGCTGCCGGCCGCGGAATCGACGAAGAAAAAGCGCGTCGTGTCGAAATCCGGCTGGTTATGGGCGGCGAATTTCTCGATCTTTTTGCCGTCGCGCGAAACTCTTATTATTTCGATCGCGCCGCGGGCAAATGATTTAATATAAAGGCGGTCCGCCGAATCGACGCCTGTGAATTGAATGTTCTGATCGGGCGATTCGCGCCTGATCTCGGTTATCATCTTCTCGACCTCGCCGTCTTCGAAAGCCGCGAAAATTTTCCATGACTTAGAATCTTCGTGAAATTCAAGGTACGGATGGGCGTTGTCGGAAAAGAAGCACAGACCGCTGTCTATGGATATTTCGCAGGTATATTTAGCGTCGCCTGAAAACTGGAAAACCTTCTGCTGGACGTGGTCTTTTACATACAGATTTCCTTTTTTGTCGACAGCGATCTCGTTGACCTGTTTAAAGCCGGAAAATTCCTTTTCTTTAGCGCCGAAAACCTTTTCAGGCAGGCCGAGCGACGAGAATTTTACGACCGCGAGGTTCTTGTTGTCGCCGAGGTAGACCGAGCCGTCCTTCGTAACCGCCACATCGATCATATGCGCGATATGTTCCCTGTCCGTGAAGTAATTTATAGTTTTGATGAAATTGCACTTATCGTCGATATTAAAAACGCTCACACGGTAATTTCTGCAATCGATTACGTAAAGGCGGCGTTTTTCATCGACGACAAAAGATGATGGCGCGTTGAACATGCCGAAGGGTATCTTGCCGCTGTGCGTTTTCAGCAGGCCAAGCTGGTTTTCTTCGGTGCCGGTTTCGAATTCGACGAGTTTGCGGCCGAATTTATTTTTCTGGTTCTGAGCGGCACTGTCGCCGATTCTCGTTCTCACTTTTTTGAGTTCCTCTTTTTCTGAAGCTCCCGCGAGCGATACGCCGTTACTTGCAGTCACAAAGATCGTAAACAATGAGCAGAGCAGCAATAATTTAAATTTTCCCTGTAACATTTTAAAACTCCCGTTAAATATTTTTATTTAATTAATGCGAGCAGGAACCGCAGTTATGAGACGAACAGGAACCGCAGCTGTGGCCTATCTGGGCGGAACTCTTGCCGCCGCCGGAACCCACGAAACCGAAATTCGATATGAGTTTATCGGTCTCGCCCGCGCCGCACTCCGGACATTCCGGGTTAGGCGCGCTTTTCATTTGAATTTTTTCGAACCTGCCGCCGCATTTTTTACAGACGAATTCGAATATAGGCATTTAAAAACCCCCGTTAAATATAGTGCAGAGTGGAGAGTGTATAGTGGAGAGTTGCGGATTTTTGATTTTTTTAAAATCGCTTGCCTGTAATAAAAACATTACCATATTATCAAAAAGTCCTTAGTTCTCCACTCTCAACTCTTAACTCTCAACTTTAAATGACGCTTACCTGCACCTGCTCGACGTGATACGTTTCGTCGGCGCGGACGAAAATCGTTTTTCCGAGCCTGGTCTCGAGCAGCTTGATGCGCTCGCCTTCTTCGCCCAGCAGATGCGCCGCGACGTCGGGATGGGTGTTCACGAGTATATTATTGGCTTCGGACATTTTCGATATTTTCGCAATTTCGCTTCTGACCTTGTTGGAGATCAGTTTCGACGCGTAAACCTTGCCGGTGCCCTTGCAGTACGGGCAATGCTGTAAAAGCACTTCATTGATCGATTTGGACACACGTTCGCGGGTAATTTCAACAAGCCCGAATTCGGTGATTCCGATTATGGAATTTTTCGACTTATCTTTTTTGAAGTTTTCGCGCATTACTTCCATTATCTTGTTTTTGTGATCTTCTTTGATCATGTCGATAAAATCGACTATAATGATGCCGCCGATGCCGCGAATTCTTATCTGGCGGGCTATTTCGTAAGCAGCCTCCATATTGGTCTTAAACACCGTTTCTTCGAGGTCGTCCTGGCCGGTGAATTTGCCGGTATTGACGTCAATGGCGGTCAGCGCCTCGGTCTTCTGGATGATTATGTACCCGCCGCAGTTGAGCCATACGTGGGTTTTAAGCGCGCGGTCTATCTGACGGTCGACGCCCATCTTTTCGAAAATGAAAACCTCGTCTTTATAAAGTTTCAGCTTTTCAACCTCGCGCGGCGCCATGAATTCGAAATATTCGCGCAGTTTAAGATACTGCTCTTCGGAATCGACATAAATTTCACTGACGTCGTGGGTGAACAGGTCGCGCAGGATCTTCATGGCGATATTAAGTTCGTTGTGAATAAGGGCGTAAACTCCGGATTTATGAATTCGTCCGACTATTTTATCCCACAATTGGAGAAGGAATTTAATATCGGTTTCTATCTCTTCTTCGGTTATTTCGCTTGTGGAGTTGGAAGCCGCGGTGCGGATGATCAGTCCCATGTCTTCGGGGCAGTACTTGTCGCCGAAGGATTTCAGTCGCGACCGCTCGCTTTCGTCGGTAATGCGCCGGGAAACATATATGCTCTTTTCGTTGAGCAGAAGCACGCAGAAGCGCCCGGGCAGAGTGAGGAATGTGGTCCCGCGCGCGCCCTTGGTACCCAGCGGGTCTTTCATTATCTGAACGACTATTTCCTGGCCGACCTGCAGAACGTCCCTTATTGAAATATCTTTCATGCTTATCGCGTCGTCTTTTTCGACGCCTTCTATGTGGTAATCGTCTATGTGCAGGAATACATCCTTTTCAAGACCGACATCGACGAAGGCCGACTGCATGCCCGGAAGAACGTTCGAAACTTTGCCTTTATAAATATTTCCGACTATGCGCAGCGACTCTTCTCGCTCCACGTAAAACTCGGCCAGGCGGTTGTCTTCGAGAATGACGATCTGAGTTTCGTCTTCATCTACGTGAATAATAATTTTTTTCTCCAAAATAGAGGCCCCTTTCTATAAGTTTTTAAATTAAAAATCAGGATATTATATTAAATAATTAGAAAAGTTTCAAGAGATATATTTAGAAAAGAAAATAAAAATATAGATGAAAAACGAGAAAAAAAAAGCCGCCGTGAACTTTCTCTATCGGAAGTGCTGAAAGTGCTTAATATTTCAGCTGTTCACGGCGGATTAATTGGGTTCGTTAAGTGCCACATTCTTTCTAAGCAACATTCATGCCAAGTTATCGCCAACCGCAAAGCACAGTAAAACTTATGAACCGTTCATTTTCCACTTTATTTTTCAAACTTTGTAACCGTTACGCGTTACAAAATGTAACGATAGTGTAACTGGTGTATAATGTTCATATTTTTTTAAACCGGGAGGTTACTCGTCTTTGAGCAACCCGTATTTTTTCATGCGGCGCCATAACGCCATTCTGCTGATCTTTAAAAAAGCTGCGGTTTTGTTGCGATTATTATTGAAAAGTTCCAGCGATTTTAAAAGTTCGAGATATTCGTCATCAAACGCGGCAGAGCGAATGAGCGCCCTGTCCGGGCCGCCGTCGGCGATCTTGTAAGCGGAAGATGCTGAAGCTCCGGTTGGTGTAACGCCCGCGGTTATAGTTGGAGTTGCATTTTTTTTGTAAATTTCCAGATAATCTTCGGCAAGCTGTTCGATATCGATTATAATGTCGTTTGAAAACACGAACGCATGCTCGAATATATTGTAAAGTTCCCTTATATTGCCCGGAAAATTATACGAAAGAAGAAATTTTATAAAGTTGTCGGATAGCCGGTTGATATTCTTGCCGTATTTCTGGTTTAACTTTTTAATGAAATGCCTCGCTAAAAGCAGGATATCCTCTCTGCGTTCCTTCAGCGAAGGCACTTTGATATTAACTATTTTAAGCCTGTAATAAAGGTCTTCCCTGAATTTTTTCTGCCCGATGAGCTCGATCAGGTTTTTATTCGTCGCCGCAATTATCCTCACATCGACCTTCTGCGGTTCATTCGAACCCAGAGGTTCGAACATCTTTTCCTCTATGACATGAAGAGTTTTTACCTGAAGATGAAGCGGCAGTTCGCCGATCTCGTCGAGCAGTATCGTACCCCCGGAGGCCATGGCGAATTTTCCTGGCTTGTCCTTTTTAGCGTCGGTGAAAGCGCCCTTGACGTAGCCGAAAAGTTCCGATTCGATGAGGGCGTCCGGCAGCGCGCCGCAGTTAACGACGACGAACGGAGCGTTCCTGCGCTCCGAATTTTGATGAATGGTGCGCGCTATAAGGCTTTTTCCGGCGCCGGATGGCCCTTCGATGAGCACGTTGCAGCTGCTTTCGGATATCGAAGGAATGATCGCGAAAAGGTCGTTAATAAATTTGCTGTTACCGACGAGCGAGCTGCGCGCCTCGACGGAACTTGGAAAATTTTCTTTGGCCTCGGAATCATCTGAAAGTTCCACGGCGGATGCGTTATTGTTGAAAAACGCGAAAATGCCCTTGACCCCCCCGAAATTATCGGTGAATTCACCGAGCGAGGCTTTTACGTAGATCTGTCTGCCGTTCTTGTGGTTTAACAGCAATGAGAACTGGCTTTTAACGCCTGCTCTCAAATTTTCGATGTTTTTATGAAAAAAAATGAGCTGGTCTTCATAAATATAGTCGACGATCGAATTAGCTTGAAGTTCTTCCGACGAATAGCCTATTATTTCGTTCATCTTCTTATTCACGAATACGGTCCTGAGATTGTTGTCGACCAGCCAGAAACCTTCGCTAAGGTTCTCGACTATTTCGCGGTATTTCTCCTCGCTTCTGACAAGCGCTTCCTCCGCCAGCTTCCGGTCGCTGACGTCGCGCCAGGCCGCGGCGAAACCGTCCTTGAGGTCAACGACCCTGAAGTCATAATAATGGAATGTTTCCGGCGAACGCCGTATAAGCATTTTAAAAGCATGTTTTATAAGAGGCATTTGGGCGTTCACCACGCGGCAGTATTCTTCGAAAAGTCCGTTTTCCCGGTATGAAGGCAGCGGTTCGCTGAGACTCCTTCCGATCATCTCCTCGCGGGAAATGCGGAAGTCCCTGCAGGCCGAATCATTCAAATATTGTATAATAAAATCCTTTATAACGCCGCCGGAATCCCTGACGGCGCTGAAGATGCCGAAACAGTCGAGCATGGTTTCGACCGAGGTCTTAAAGATCTGTGTGCTTTCCTTGAGCCTGAGCTCGAGTCTTTTTCTGTTATAGGCCATCTCTACGGAAACGCAAAGCGACTCTTTGGTGAAAGGCTTGATTATATATCCGTAGGGCTCCGTCAACTTCGCGCGGCTGAAAACCTGCTGATGCGTATGCGATGTAAGAAAAATAACGACGGCCTCTATTTCGGGGTCGTTTTTTATGAGCTCGGCGACCTCGACGCCCGCTTCGGCCTCATCGAGCGAAATATCCATAAGAACGATATCGGGCCTGAAAAGGTATATTTTTTCGAGAGCCTCGCGCTTGTTGGATGCGGAATCGATATCGCCGAAGCCGCCGGCCTTTAAAAAGGAAGCGATGGTTTTAGACTCGATTATGTTGTCTTCGACAATAAGGATTTTCAATTCGAAATCATTTTCTTTTATCATAAACGCCGCCCGATATTATTTTTTAATGACGATAAAAATTTTCAATTGCCGGAATCATGTTTTCAATTTTTATATATCAGTTTTTCCTTGCTTACGCCGGCGGAATAAATCATTTTTTCCTTATGTTCGCCCATTAAATAGCTTATCACCAGATGCGCTTTGATCGAGCTTCCGGCGATAAGCGCGGTATTGAGGCGGAAGCCTATTTTTTCGGGGCCTTCGGAAATCAGAGCGCACGATTCGATGTAGGGCTTTATGTCCCGGGACTTGCCGTTGTAGTCGACCGTCACGCTTTCGGCCGCCCCTATAGAGGCGATTCTGGATTTAAGCGAGTCCGCCGCCCCCGGAAATTTGTCGAATTCCGCCTCGATCTCGCAAGAATATTCGAAAGCCCTGATATTGGATATCGTCGTGTTGATGTCGCCGCCGGGATATTCGAGACGAAAGAATTTGATCCCCGGGGGAAACGATCTGTCGAGAGCCGAAAGCATAGCTCCGTCGGCCGCGATTTTGTTTTTCAGATAGATGTTGACAAATTCGCACTTCGACGAAACCCCGAGCGGCAGGGCCGGCGAAAAGGATAGTTTCGGTTTTCTGGTGAAGCCTTCGGTATAAAACACCGGAAGCGCCGCCCTCACGATGGAAATATAAAAAATATTTATCACGTCGCGGTGTGCCGTGTATTTGATCGTTCCGCTTTTTTCATACCATGCCTGCAATATGTATTCGTTATTTTGCATATATTCCGCCTTCGATTTATTTAACATACTCCGCAGCGCTTGCATCTGTTCGGTTCGCAAGCCGGCGTCTTTTTCTCTTCTCGCGCCTTCGCGAACTCTTCGGCCAGATAGAGGCGGTTCACGCCGGCATCGACAATCTCCCACGGCAGGCACTCTTCGAGGCCGATCTCGCGGGCGGCATAGGCGCCGATATCCAATCCGGCGCTCCGGAACGCCTCCTGCCATGCCGGAAAATCGAGTTTTCCGTCCCAGGCGTCGAAGCGACATCCCGCCTTCAAGGCCGCAAGCAAAACTTTACCCAGAAGCCTCGAGCCGCGGGCGAAGGCCGATTCGAGAAGCGTCGTGTCAAAGCGGGTGAATTTCATGCACACCTCGCGGTGTTTTTTCAGTTCGTTCCTGATAAGCGACTGCTTTCTGAAAACCTCGTCGCGCCCGGCCTGGACCGCCCACTGAAAGGGCGTGTGCGGCTTGGGAACAAACGTCGAAAAAGTGACGTTGACCGAAAACCCGCGCGCCTTTTTTTCGCGCGCTATGGCCGTCACGCGGCTTATGGACCTGGCAATCGCGAGCAGATCTTCGTCCGTCTCAAAAGGAAGCCCTATCATAAAGTAAAGCTTTATAAGCCTGTAGCCCGAATCGATCGCGGCTGAGGCCGTCGAATAGAGGTCCTGCTCCGTCACGTTCTTGTTTATGACGTCGCGCATCCTCTGCGAGCCAGCCTCGGGAGCGAATGTGAGCCCGGACTTGCGGTTCTTCGAAAGTTTCGATGCGAGCTCCACCGAGAAGGTCGAGATCCTCTGTGAAGGAAGCGATACCGAAAAAAGCGCATCTTTGAAACCTTCTTCGGTGTCGCTCAGCCCGAGAGTATAATCTATTAATTCGCCGAGCCCCGGATGGTCCGTCGCTGAAAGCGAGGACAGCGTGAACTCGGTGTAGCCAGTATTTAAAAATATGCTCCTGATAAGTCCCTTTATGTTTTCGACGCTCCGCTCGCGGTAGGGCCTGTAAATGAATCCGGCCTGACAGAAGCGGCAGGCGTTTTTGCAGCCGCGGGCAATTTCGACGACCCCGCGGTTGAATACAGTCTCGAAATTCGGGACCATCTGCCTCACCGGATGCCGGGCCTCGTCAAGGTTTGCAATCAGCCTGATCTTCACCCGGTCGGGGACGTCCTCTTTAAGTTTTTTAAAGCCGGTCTGAACGCCGGAAGCGTCGAATTCTGCCTGGTAATAAGAAGGCACGTACGAGCCTCTTATCCTCGAAAGGGCTTCTATCCTCGCAGCGCGATCGTCGCCTCTTTTTTTCGACTCGATGAGGACCTCGCATATCTCGCGCAGCGTGTCCTCGCCGTCGCCGACGAAGAAAACGTCTATAAAATCGGCCATGGGCTCGGGGTTCACGCATGCCGACCCCCCCGCTATTATTACGGGGTCGCATTCCGCACGCTTCGACGATTCGAGAGGGATTCCGGCCAGATCGAGAAAATGAAGCACGTTGGAATAATTAAGTTCGTATTCGAGCGTAAAGCCTATGACGTCGAATTTTTTTGCCGCTATCATATAATTAAGCGAGCTCAGCGGATAGCCGATCTTTTTCATCAGCGCGGCGCAGTCGTCCTCGGGGATGAAAGCCCTGTCGCACAGAACGCCTTCGATCGATTCGGCGATCTCGAAGAGGATTTTGACGGCGAAATTCGACATGCCTATTTCGTATGTGTCCGGAAAAGAAAGCATGAATTTAAGCCGCCCGTCGATCGCGTCGGCGCTCAGTTCCTCTTTTTTCAGGCCGTATTCGCAACCTATGTACTGCTGCGGTTTCGACACGTTCTGCAGAATGTATTCGAACGTATTAATTATTATCCCTCCAGTATTCTTCAAAGGTGTAATATGTGTTGTAAAGCGGGAGCGCGTTCAGGACGTCGCCCAGATACCTGGCGTTGATGAGCTTCGAGTCCGCTATTACCAGCAGGCCCTTTCCGTTCTTCTCGCCGATGCGGCCTATGGTCTGCTTTATTTTTAAAAGGGTTTTGGGCAGCATATATTCTTCGAACTCAGAAAGCCCGTCGGCCGCGGCCTTTTTTTTGCGCACGGCTATGCGGGGGTCTTCGAAGAAAGGGAAAGGCAGTTTTTCTATGACGAGCGTGTCTATTGACTCGTCGCAAATATCGGTAAAGTCCATAAGACCCTGCGAGCCGAGAATTACGCAGGCGCCGTCGCTTTTTAAATATCGTATCACGTTCTCGCTCAGCATTTCACCGCGCTGGTAGAAGCATTTGATGCCGGCGGCCGCGAGGTTTTCGTTGACTAACTTGTAAACGCTGGTCATTCTTTCGACGGAGTTGAACAGAACCATCATCTTTTGAGGCTTTTTAACGGCGATCTTAACTATCATTTCGCTGAGCCTCGCTATGAAAGGCGCGGTGTTTTTCGAGTCGAAAACCGGCATTTCACGAGGAATGAGCAGGTCGAGCGCCACGTTGTTGCAGTACTGCGAATACGAGGTTATCTCTAACTTGCGGTACTTTTGAAGCCCGAGGTTCCATTTTATGAACTCGTAACTGTTGTTTATGGAAAGCGACGAAGAAACGAGCAGAAAACTCTTCGCGTCGCCGAATATGTTTTTCGCTAATATCTTACCGATATCGACCGGCTCGACGTGAATGAACCACTCCTGCTTGAAGCCGTCGAGTTTCAGGTACGACACGAACGTCAGGTCGGACGACTGTATTATCTGCACTATGAAGTTATCGTATTTTTGAATGCATTTCAAAAACTTGTGGGTTTTAAAGACCGCCTCGCTTTTCTTCACGCCGCCGTAAGCACCGGGCCCCGAACCAAGCATATTCCTGATGATCTTTTCCAGCGCGCGGCGTGCGTTTTTAAGATCGATCGAAAGGTTTATCAGTTTTTCGAAAAATATCTCGTGCATCTGGCAGTCTTCAATGAGTTTGTTCAGCGGGATGGTGCTCGAGCTTGAAGGTTTCGCGCCGTCGCGGCATCCGGACATCTGATCGACTATGGCTTTCAGGCAGTCAAAAAAATCGCGCGCCGCGACGAGAGAGTGTTCCGCCGTCCTGTGGGCACCGATAAGGCATTCGCCGGCGCCGTCGGAAGCCGCCAGGCGCGAATAGAACTCCTTGAATTCGTCCAGAACGTCGAAGAGTTCGCGGCGATTGAAGCGGCCGCCGAACGCCTCCACTATGGCGTCTTCTATTTTATGCGCCTGGTCCATTACAATATTAAGGGTCTTTTCGTTTTTGAGGCCGGCGAATATATCTTTCCACTTCAGATAAGTGGCAAGAGAGGTCACTATGACGTCGGAGTTGAGAAAATGGTACTGCGCGCTCTTGAAAAAGCAGTTTCTCCCCTTCGGGCATTTATCGCGAAGACAGTAATCGGCGGAAGATTTGATGAATTCGAGGTGCTGTTTGAGTTTGGGATATTTATTGGTCAGAAACGGCGCCACGTTCTCCATATGGCCGTCGGGAGACGCCGCAAGATAGCATTTGATGTAAAGCAGGAAGAACTTTTCTTCGGCGTCCAGCGCGTTTTCTTCGAGCAGGTCGAAATTGAGTTTGCAAAGATAGCATTCCGGCTCCTTGAGCGCGCGGAAACGTATCTCGTTATTGAAGGCGGCGAGCGCGACGGGAATATGGTTTTTGGCTATCGAATCTATCGCCGCCTGCTGGGATTCTATTATAAAAACGCTCTCGCCGGTGCGTTTCGCATGGATGGCGCCCGCGTGAAGCAGGCAATCGATGCGGTTCATCTTATGGGCGATCTCGACCATCGCGCAGCGCGATTCGCCGAACGTCTTCAGCGCAGTCGAGACCAGGCCCGACTGAACGATATAATCATTGTTGGTAAGACGGTTCTTTTCATCCAGCGCGGCAAAAAGCATATTCAAAGAATCGTTGAGCCCGGGTTCCGGCGCGAATTTGAAAAAAGACTGCCCGCCGGTTTCCTTCGTGCCCCGGCCCGTATCGGCAACGCCCGTCGTTTTTTTCGACGCGGCCCCTTTGGCGAGCGCCCTGTATTCGGAGTGCAGAATTTTGAAAAATTCGGCGGTAGAAGGGCTCAGGCATGCTTCGGCGCCCGTGGATATCATCTTGTAATATTCGTCGTCATGGCGCGCCAGCGAATATGAAATAATGTGGTTGAGCGCGTAAAACGTGTCCTTCGCGTCGATAAGCGCCCTGTGATCTTCGCTTTCCTTGATATTGAAATTATTGAGTATCTTTTCGAGGTTGAAATATTTCAGCTGCGGCATCAGCAGCATCGCCACTTCGCAGCTGTCGATGAAACACGCCGGCCGGGCGTCCGCAAAATCGCGCGCTATAAAGGTTTTTTCGAAATTGGCGTTATGAGCCACGACTATCGCGCCGTCGATGAAATCGCGGAATTTTTCCTTCTGCGATTCAAGCGATGGAGCGTAGGCGGTCATTTCAGTACTTATGCCCGTAAGGGCGGTTATGACCTGGGGTATGGGAGTGCCGGGATTGATCAAAGTCGAATACTGCTCGCCCGCCTGATTGTTTTTTACTGCGAAGGCGCCGATTTCGATAATCTTATCGGTTTCGAAGTTGATCCCGGTCGTTTCAAAATCCAGGAAAACCACGCGGCTTTTAAACCTGGACCAGAAATTCAACGTCAGAAGGTTGTCTTTTAAGTGCTGGGTCATAATTCTCTTTCTATGCCTGCGAACCGGCTAAAAAATTTTTTATCTGTTTGATGTCCTTCAAATAATGATATTTAGGAAGCGCGCCCGCGATCTTTCTGCCGTAGGTGGTGTTTGAAAGCCTCGTGTCGAGCACAGCCAGAACGCCCCTGTCCGTTTTATGCCTGATAAGGCGGCCGATCCCCTGCTTGAGTTTAAGTATCGTCCAGGGTATGGACGATTCATAAAATGGATTGCGGTTGTTTTTAATAAGATAATTGTCGCGCGCCTCGTTAAGCGGATGCGACGGCACCTTGAACGGAAGCCGCGTTATTATAAGCGTCGACAGCGACTCTCCCTTCACGTCGATGCCTTCCCAGAAACTGTCGAGCGCGAATAAGCATGAGTGAGTGTCGCGCTTGAAAGTATTGAGCAGCTCGATGCGCGATTTCTGGCCCTGCATGAATATTTTATACCCTTCGAGCGAAAGTTTCGTGCCTATCTCGGAATATACGAATTCCATCATGAATTTCGACGTGAACAGAACCAGCGTGCGCCCGTTCGACTCGTGTATGATATCCTGTATCCAGCGGGCCGCTTCTTCGTTAAAATTCCGGTCCTTCGGAGTGGCCGCCAGCGGGGCGATTATAAATGCGGCCTGCTTTTGAAGATTATAGGGAGAATCGAATATAACTTCCGCGGTTTCCGGGCGGTCCAATCCGATCTCGCTTTTAATATATTTGAAGTTATTTTCGGTGGAAAGCGTCGCCGAAGTCAGTATCACGCTGTCTTTTTTTGCGAAAAGGCTGTTTTTCAATATTTCCGATACGTTGAGAGGCGACGAAATGAGTTCGACCGCAAGATGCGCGCCCTGGCCGCCGCGCGAAGGCGACTGCCACGGAAGCGAGCACCAGAGGATGTTATCTTCGCCGTATCCGTCGATCGAGCGCCAGAATTCAACCAGCGAACTCATTTCGCCGAGTATCGCGCCGATCGCGCCGCCGTTGAGGGCTGTTTTTTTCTCGGCGAGCACTTCTCCGATCTCCGTGCTCAGCTCCGACATTTTTTCGATGGATTCCATCAGCGGCTCCGCGTTCGGATTGGACATGATCTGCCTGATGTGCTGAGGCTTCAGAAGCATCTGCCTGGAAAGCGCCGAATTGACGAATTCCTGCTGGCCGCTGCCGCCCGGCGCCGCCGGAAGCGAATCGTCAAGGTTTTTGGAGGCGAGCTCGCCTGCAAGCAGCGGCCCTATAAAATTGAAATACATCTTCAGCTGTTCTTCGACCGCCTGCTTATGCTCGGTGATGCGGTCCGTTATCTTTTTAGACTTTTTGCTGAAATTCCTCTTCAATAAATGCGTAATCGCGTTTAAATTCGAGTATATTTTATTATAGGAGAGCGTCACCGAAAAACTGCTCTGGGTGATGTCGGCCAGATGGTGCGCCTCGTCGAATATGACCTTATCGTGATCGGGCAGCGGGTTTAAGAATTTCTGCCTGGCCGCGCCGCCGTCCTCGTCGTCGCCTCCGCCGTTACGGGCCGCGGAAATTGCGCCCTGGCCGGCCTGGCTGGATTCGATCATGAGGCAGGCCAGATATAGCGAATGGTTGACCACGACGATATTGGATTTCTGCGCCGCCGTAATAGCGGAAAAATAATTGCACTCCCTGAAATGCTGGCAGCGCGCGTTAAGGCAGTCGACGCTAGCGCAGGCAAGCATTCGCTGGAACTGGTAATCGCCGGCGGCCTCGTGCGCCAGTTCGTCGAATTCGACGACGCTTCCACGTTCGATAGCCGCCGCCGCGTCGAGGTAAATGTCGGTCCTTAGTTTAATTTTTTCGGCCTGACTGAAATCGGTGAAAAGATCGAGCGGTATGCCGTTATTTTTGATGTCGAACAGTTTTTTCAGGCAGATATAATTATTTTTGCCCTTGAGTATTCTGTAACTGAAATCGAGGCCGTAACGTTCGGAGATCGTCGGCAGGTCGTAGTTTTTAAGCTGGTCCTGAAGAGTTTTCGTGTTCGTCGAAATTACGACCTTGCGGCCGGTCTTTTTGGCGTAGATCGCCGCCGGGATTATATAAGCATAGCTCTTTCCTATGCCGCACGGCGCCTCGATGAGAGCGTGAGAGCCCGTCTGAAGGCAATGATAGGCCAGCGAAGCCATTTCGGCCTGGCCCTCCCTTTTTTCATATCCGCTCAGTTTTTTCGCTATTATCGAATTTTCATCGAAAAACGAGGTTATTTCACGATAATCCGGGATCTTTAAATTACTTATCATTCGCCAAAACCGTTTCCGCCTCTTTTTTCAAATCGAGTATTTTGCCGCTTTCCTCGTCGGTCAGCGATGAGGAATCATGTACATAGCCGTTTATCAGTTCTATCACGAAGGACGGAAGCCCGAGCCGAAGACAGGTCGTCATCGCCATCAGAAAATCCGCATTTTTGATCTTGGTCAGTTCTTCATTTCTTTGTGCCAGAGACACCTCGAGTATTTTAATTTCCGCTTGAGTTGCCGCACCGGCCGCCCTCGATTTCAGAAGTTCTTCGAGCGCCGCCACGGCGTGGTCCGGATAATATGAAAAAATGCCTTCGGCGTATTTTATATATTCGGCGGCTTCGCATTTAACGATCTCGTAGCAATCTACTTCGGAACGGGAAGGGTCGAATGCGTAAACGAACCGCCCTTTTGCCTCCGGGTCGCGTGCGGCGCAACGCAGGAGCCGCTCGTTGAGAAAAAGCGCGCCGGACATATCTTTATTTAAAAGCCAGGAGCCGCTCTTCAAGCGCAGAGCCGCGGCGCTCGCGTTTTTGCCGTTATACGAAAGCATGAACTGCGCGCCGGAATCAAGGTAATGTATATTTAAATCCGAAGCCTTATTTATTTCGATTGCCAGCAAGGGTTTTTCTTCAAGCCTTTCGAGATCTACCGAGAAAAGTTTTAATTTGATCCCGGCCTCCGTTGTATCGCCTGGAATTCCGGCGTGCCTGAAATAATAAAACTGCCTGCATTCAAGCTTATGATCGACGGAATATTTAACCATGTCGGCGGAAAAATCGGCGAAACCGAGGTCGCTTTCGCGGATAAAAACCCGCTCGGCCCTGAAAATAACTTTCCGGGATTCAATATTGACTATTTCAAGCGACGCGGAATTATCGTATTTCGGGTCGCGGATAAAACGGGCCAGCCGGTTCCCGTCGTCGGATATCATAAAAATATGGCCGAATTCTTTTTTTTCAAAATATGGCGGAAGATACCTTGCTTTTGCGGCGGCGTTGTTGATCGGCGCGAGCTGGTACATGGAGGCTTTTTTGAACTCCGCCGCGTGCTGCCTGCCGCTGATGTTGAACACTCCGGCCAATTCGAAGCCGCGGTTCGCCTCCGCCAGCGATTGCCTGCCGACCGCGCCGGGGCGTGAAAGGCTTATTTCGTAAGCGCTAAGATCGCGGCAATAAGCGTAAAGCGCGCGTTCCATGCCCGAAGCCGCCGGCAGGCAGGCAACGGGAAATGCGTTCGTCAGTTTAAGAAGGACCGTCCTTGTTATCCTGACAGGAAACGGCGCGCCGGGCGTTGTTATCGAGTCGATCGAGTAATCGAATGTTTCCCTGGTTTTACGAGCGGCCTGATATTGCGGCGAATTATCGTATTTTTTCAGATGTGATTTCACGTATTCTATCTCTGTTTCGAATCTGGACGCGGCGATAACGCGGTTAAGAGTTTTTCGGGATTCATCATATAAACCGTTGCGGGCCAGCGCTTTCGCTATTTCAACCTTGTCGGCGTCTTTAAGGACGGAAGAGTAATTTTGATTTATGTAATTAATCAACTGCGCGCAACGAAGTTTTGAAACCGAACCAAAAAGATAGAGATAAATGACCGCATAATCGCAAACGCCGCCCGCGATTATATTTTTGACCTTCAAAATATGCCTGTGGGCCAGGGCCGGATTCTGCCCGGTGAAATAAGCGCGTTTTGCCATCAGCGTATTCAGGCGCGCGGACGATTCTTCCGCTATGTTTTTATTTGAAAGGGCCGATGAGACCTCTTTTTCGAATTCGTCATATTTCGCCGCGGCGAGCAGTTTTTCGATCTTCACGGTATCGGCGATGAATTTGGGAACCGCGGGAACAATAGATGCTTCCCTGGTCGCCGGAGCGGCGTTTTGATGCGCGCCGCCTTTTCCGGCCTCGACGCCCGCAGTTTCTTTTGTGGACGCGATCTCGGCGGTCCGGTCATTTACCGCGACAGCTTTAACCTGGTTTTCGGCGGTCGTATCGCCGGAGGAAACTTTTACGGCGGTAACGCCCGCCGGACCCGGTAATGAAACGGGACCAGTCGATGCGGCCGGCCGGGAGCCGGTAAGAACGGGCGGCGGCCCTGTAGTTGCGGCTTTCTTATCGGGCGGCGTCGCGGTTTTGGACGCGCCGGGAGCAGTTTCTTTACCTGCGCCCGCAGGCGAGGATACGGGGCGGCTCTCCACGCTGGCGGAAGCGCTTGAATCTGCCGGAGCGCCGGATCGGGTTTCATTCGCTTTCGGCGAGCTTTGACCGCCGGATTTTTTTGCGCCTGCGACGGCATTTGAAGGAGCGGCCTGGACCGGAACTTCGTCAGTGACGCCGGAAGATATATAACTATACAGATAAATTCCGCATCCCGCACCGAAGGCAATAATAACAAAAATTGACGCCCATATTACGCGGTTATAAAACCTGACGTTTTGAGAAGCGCGGTTGATCTGCTGTAAATCGATCTCGCCGCCGCCGTCAATCCGGTTATTTTCAGGATCGTCGCCGTTAAAGTTCATTATTCATCGCGCCCTTGTTTTAATTTTGTTGAATTATATCAAAAATAACCTTTATTTTCAAGTATTTTTATTGTTAGATGCCTTAAAAATCGCGGTGAAATAAAATCTGCAAATAATACGGCTGACACTTGACAAACCTTTTTTGCTTTCGTATAATTAAAGTAGGGACATAATTATTATTAAAAACTTCTAACCGCCCTAATTTAAAAGTTTTCATATATAGATATTGAAATTATTAAAAATATTTTGAATATTATTGAAAGGAAGTGGGGTCTTATGTTTAACAAAAAATTAAAAGCTTTAGCTTTAATGATGAGTCTGGTTTTCATGTTCACCTTATCCGCTCCGGCACCCGCCCACGCCGGCTGGATAGATTCGATAACGGAAAAAGTTAAAACCGTTTACGACAGCGCTAAAGAAACGGCCAGCAAGGTCGTAGATACCGCCAAAGCGGTCGTCGACACTGCAAAGACGGTCGCCGGAAAGGTTATAGATACCGCTAAAGACGTAGCGTCAAACGTGACCGAGGTCGTTAAGGAAACCGCCGTAAAAGTTTACGAAACCGCTAAAAAAGCAGTTCAGGGAGTTGTAAAGGCCGTAACCGGCATAGGCTCCAAGGCCGCCGATACCGTTAAAAGCGGCGTCGACGCAGTCAAAGACGGCGCGACCAGCGTCGCCGACGCGGTAAAGGACCTTCCCGACAAAGCATCGCAGGAACTCAGCAAGGCCGTAGATGACGTAAAAGATTTTATCGCCGGCAAAAAACAGGATTTCAACGACTTCAAGAAAATGGTCGCCGACTTCAAAGATAAAGGCATCGACTTTTTAGAAAAGGCTAAAGAAGATGCTGAAGAGGGCGCAGAAAATTTAATACATCCCGTCATAGCCGCAGTCAAAGAAGAAGCCAAAGATCTCCACGATAAAGCCAAGAAAGCCATTACCGATTTCAGCGCGGTCATGAAAACGGCGTCCAAAGGTTTAGACCTCGCCAAAGACAAGATCGGTCCTCTCATTGATAAAGATAAAAACTCCATACAGCTCGCTTCCGT
>Ga0209212_1001093_pt1 | contig 46322 bp, 44 predicted proteins | sample RifGroC2_FD_183996 | JGI IMG/M metagenome (GOLD analysis project Ga0209212, IMG submission 183996) | Groundwater microbial communities from Rifle, Colorado, USA - Groundwater C2 (SPAdes) (version 2) | ecosystem: Environmental > Aquatic > Deep subsurface > Groundwater | place: Rifle, Colorado... | reverse complement strand
AACAAAATACAAATTTGGAACGATGAATACAATAATTTGGAACATTGCGGTTTAAATGGAAAAACACCGATTGAAATGCTACAATTATTTAAACTAGAAAAAGTGTCATAAGAGGTTAGTTAAAACATCAAAAAATAGTAACTGGTAAAAGGTTTTACGCGTTAAATTTTTTGTTTATCTCCTCGTCCACTTGCGAACGCAATCGGCCGTATCTGGCCAGCGACAGCAAGGCCGCTTCTTTGCCGAAATTGATGTCTCCTTTTTGAAACGGCAGAGTGGCGACACTAAACGGCCTGGTTGACTGCCCTTCTATCAGCAGTTTCAGGTAAGCGCGGTAATTGTCAATATTAAGCAAGTCGCCGGCGTCAAAAACCGGTTCAAATTGCTTGGCCAAAAATTCTCCGTCTTCGGCGCCCACCCTGAAAGCCCCCATTGAGCCGACGTTGCCAAACACCGCTTTCTTGATATTTTCCTCCAGCTGGCCGATGAATTGATGGGCGATGGTGAGATTGAGTTTGTATTTGCGGGCCTCGGAAAGTATGACGGCGATGGAATCAGTGGTAACGTTTTGAAACTCGTCTATGTATAAATAGAAGTCGTTTCTTTCGCTTTCCGGAATATCCGCGCGGGAAAGCGCGGCCATAAGAAGCTTGCCGACGATAATCAAGCCGAGTAAATGCGAGTTGATGTCTCCCAGCCGACCTTTGGAAAGATTGATCAGAAGGATTTTTTTCTCGTCCATTATCTTTCTGAAATCAAAAGACGATTTTTCTTGGGCGATTATCGGCCGCATAATTTCGTTGCCGAGGAAATTATCAAACTTGCTGGTGATATAAGGCACGATGTTGGCCAAAGACGCTTCGCCTCCGGCTTTTTCGGCCACGTCTTTCCAAAATAATTTGACGGATAAATTTCGGCATCGGGAAAGTTTGAGGTCTCTAAACGCTTTATTGGACATAACTCTGGATATTTCAAGAAGCGTGTTGCCCGACTCCGGATCGTCCATCACAAGCAACGCCGAGTTCCGGAAATATTGCTCAAACATCGGCCCGCCGGCGATTTTCATATCAAATAATTTGTTGAATATGCCCAGCAACTCATTGACGATGAAAGTTTTCTGCTCCGGATAAGCTGAATCGTATTCCAACATATTCAGCCCCATCGTCCGGTCTCTTCCGGCCGGGTCAAAATAGATTAAATCTTCCACTCTGTCTTTCGGTATCCGGCTCAAAATATCTTCCAAGTCCGAACCGTGCGGGTCTATGTAACAGACGCCTTTGCCTTGCTCCATATCTTGGACGATCATATTTTTGAGCAAAACGGACTTTCCGGTGCCGGTCTGGCCGATCAGATAAAAGTGTCTTCGCCTGTCGTCGTCTTTCATATAAATCAGCGACTCGTCGCCGCGGTAAAAATTTTTGCCCAGTAAAATTCCTTCTTGGGGCAGATTGAGCGGCGGCGGGGCGTCTTTGGCCTTGACGTACTTAAGCTGGGAGATGGTGGAAATGCCTTTGGGAAAATGGAAAACCGTGGCCATCTCGGCCGTGTTCAGATAGAAAGCTTCATTTTTGTCAAAAAGGCGGAAAGAAAATTTATAAAAAAGATTTTCCAATTCCTTGCCTTTCAAATTTCTGAACTTCAAAGCGTTGCCTTGCGGTTCGGTAAACTGCAAAAAAGCGCTTTCAATTTCCTTCAAAATGCTGTCCGATTTTTCTTGGCTGTCGGCGGAAACAAGAATTCTCAAATTGACAGACATCAGAGGACGGGAAGCTTTCTCCTCAATCATCTTGGCCATATCTTCGTTTACCGTTTCCATCTTTCTTTCTCTTTCTTTTCCTTTTGCGTCATCGTCTTTCTTGAAAGAAGAATCGGAAAATATAAAATCGCCGATGAAAGAAAAAATTCCAGTTCCGGCAATTTTGGCTTTTTTCAAGGCTTCAAAAAGTTTTTTTCCCTTCCTTATTTCTTCGGCGGTTTTTTTTATTTTCTTGCCGTAAGAGCTTTCCGCCGCACCGATGACGATTTGCAGAGACGCTCCCTCGCCTATTTTCCGCAACTTGGAAAAAGCGTTGGCAATGACAAACATCGGGTCAACGTCAAACTTGTCGTAGGTTCTGATGGGCAAGACCGGATAAGTTTTCAACTTCGCCAAGGAGCCGGCGCTCACTCCGCCCGGCTTGAATATGTTGTAGTCTTCTCTTTTTTCTTCAATTCGGGCGTTGGCAAACAAAGCGCTGATTTGTTTTTCCAGCAACGAACTTTTGGATCTGGGGACGGCGGCGTAAAAAACTATTTCTTCGCCGATAACCGGCAAACCGATTTCCAAAGCGAAATATTCTTCCTTGTCTTTGTCTAAAATCATCATCCCGCCGTAAAACTGCTCCATGGCGGAGATGAATTCTTTGAAATTTTTTTCTTTTTTTTCTTCTTCTTTTTCATGGGGCAAGCTTATCTCATACAAAACCATATTCAGCGCCCGAGACAAGGGCTTTTTAATTTTCTGTTTGGAAATGTCGCCTCTTATATAAAACTGAATCAAGGCTCGATGCAAATCGTCTTCCAAATGGGGGTCTTTCAAACTGCGGGCGATTGCAACGGCGTTTAAAACTCCTTTTTCTTCAGCTACAGCCAAAAGCTCCTCAACTTTTTTATCATGAGCTTCGGGAGCGAGATTCAAAATTTTAGCCACCAAACTTTCCTGTTCTTTCGCGGACAGTTTGTAATTATCGCCCAGCGTCTTCTCCGGCTCTTTCCGGATATGCTCGTACAAAACCTTGGCTGCTAGTTCCTGTTCTTCTATCATCTTCTCGCCCTTTTTGGCTTCTGACGATTCTTCCTTATATCTCTTCCTCAACCACTCCAGCTCTTCGTCGGATGAATTGAATTTATGTTCTATGTTTGACCGCATAAATGATTTAATTCATTATACCTTGTTAAATAAAAAAGGAAATAATGCTTGACATCTTAGACAAACTATGATAACCTTTAACCATCATCAATTTGATGACCTTGTCCGCAGGGCGTTGCGGTTTGTTGTTTAAAATAAAGAAGACACCAGTAAAAAACTAGCTGAACTGGGATGAAAAGGTTAACGATGCAAAGCCTCGGTTTTATAGAGATATAAAATTGGGCTTTTTGTTTTACAAATTTATTCACTAAATATTTAACCTTTAGCGCAATGTGCGGCACCGAGTGTCTGACATTTTTATAGTGTTCCACATCATTGTCTATATTTGAGCCGATCGGCTCATTTGTGGACAATGCGAACGAATAATTTAACTGTTAAACATTCGATGTTTAATTTTATTTAATAAGTTTTTGATGTTCGGCGTTCAATCCGAAAAACAAAAATTGTTTTTTCTTGAGGAATTATTTCGTAAAAAATCCGATAAGCGCCAATGCGGCGACGCCAAGAATTTTCTTCACCTAATATTTTTTTAAAATCTCCCGAGTAAGGATTTGTGACAAGCTCTCGCAAACCTATGGCTATATAAATTTGATCTTTTTTTGGAAAACGCGACAAACTCTTTTTAGCGCGGTTTCTTAGGTGTAATTCCCAATTCATTTTCCAATTGGCTTAAAGTTATATATTCGCCTGCGGCATATTCTTTGCGCGCTTTTTTTAAATCTCTTTTTTGAGCGGCTGTGGGCGCAAATGTTTTAAACATTTTAGCTGTTTCCTTCCACTGGTAAAACTCCTCGTATTCTTTGCGGGGGATGACGACCAAATCGTCGTTTTTTATTAAGTTTTTAGGAATAGTTATGGTAGCCATATTTGTATCTTACCATAAAAATATAAAAAACAAACTGAAATTTTACTTGTATTTGAAATAAATTTTATTGCCAAGTCGGAGGTTTATGTAGTCCAGCTTCTGGCGCTTGTCTTTGATGTTGATGTCCAAAACCGTAATGAGATTAAGATAAGCGCTTTGGGGTTCGTTTTTATCGTTTAAAATAATTTTCCAGCCTTCTTGCGTATAAAATTCGTAAATATTTTCTTTTTTCAAAATGACTTCTGAAACTCCTCCGTCTATTTTGGCAATTAGTCCAGCAAATTCCAGAATTTTTTTGAATTCGCTTTCCGCTATAAAACTTGTTCCCAAGTATTCGTCAATCGTTTTCGCGTTTTCCCCGCTGTCCGAATTTCTTTGCTCAATCAGTTTCAAAAACACCGCGCCGGAAAAGTAAGGCGCTTTTTCAAAAACAAATCCGTTCTCGTCGGCGTAGGCGCAATCTTCCTTCTCGCAAAAAAGAACCGCATTGTTTCTTTCTTCTATTTTTACGGCAATGGCGCTGAAATATTTTTTATCAAGAGATATTTTTTTTATCCTTTTAAACTCTTCCGGCAGTTCCGCCAAAATTTTATCTTTGGGAATTAAAAAAATATTGGATTTCGGAAGAAGCCACAAATATTTTTCTTCCATTTTTGCTTTTATCGCGCTCGTCAAATCATCGTCGCCAACCAAGCTATTTCCATTTATCTCTATTTTCTTAACTTGTAAATATGGTATTCTGAAAAAAGCGACAACGCCGGCAAAAATTGCGGCAAAAATAACGCCAACAACAATAGCTTTCAAAATAAGCCTCTTTCTCCGCAATTTCCTTGATGAAGCCAAAAAATCTTTCCGAGCCATATTTTAACTATTTAAAAATAATTACAATAATTTTTTTAATTTATCCTCGTCAATTTGATTTTATCATATTTTCCCACTTTTTAATATTTTTAAAACAATTTTTATTTATTGTTTCCGAAACAGACCACACTCCCCCATAAAATTTTTCTGCAAACTTCATACATTCTTTCATGGCTTTTTTTTCCGTCAATAAAATATTTTTTTTATTTTTAAAAAATTGCCAAACCGTCGGATCGATCAAGTAAAATTTGTTTTTCTCTTCCACAATTAAAACATCATGACATTTCTTTTTTATGCCCATAATATTTTCACCCTTTAAAACAAGCGCGCTTGTCATAGGGTTTTCTTGCAAAATCCAACAACCGACAATTCTCGCCATTTCACTGCAGTTGTCTTGGGAGGATAAATGCAACGGATCATTGCCAGTCCTTAATAATTTTATTGCTCTTTTTTGAACAGTTTTTAAATAAATCGCATTCATTATATTTGTTTTAATCTTAATAAACAAAAGGGAGGCTTATGCAATGCCTCCCTTTGCCGACTGCCCTATTTCCCCTGACAGCCAGCCTTACCCAATCTTTTCTTTACCTAGATATTTTCTCAAAACTTCCGGAACAAGGATGGATCCGTCGGCTTGCTGATAGTTTTCCACAATGGAAACGATGATGCGCGGAGTCGGAACGGCGGTGCTGTTGAGAGAGTGGGCAAAACGCAATTTACCATTTTCGTCTTTGTAGCGGATGTTTAGTCTTCTTGTTTGGAAATCGTGGAAATACGATGCCGAGCTTATTTCCCGATATTTGTTTTCATTCGGCACCCAAAGTTCTATGTCATATTTTTTGACTTGCCCTAGCCCCAAGTCGCCCCCGCAATTTATAACGGTGCGATAAGGGATGTTGAGAGACTCCATAAATTCTTCCGTGTTTCTGTTCACCCATTCGTGCCACTTGACCGATTCTTGGTGATCGGCTTCGCACAAAACAACCTGCTCCAACTTGTAAAATTCATGCACCCTGATAAGCCCGTTTACGTCTTTGCCATAGCTTCCCGCTTCTCTTCTGAAACAAGGCGAAAAGCACAAAAATTTTTTCGGCAAATCTTTTTTGTCCAAAATTTCGTCCGAATGATAGCCCATCGTCGCAACTTCCGCCGTTCCGGCAAAATAATCGGCGTCTTGCGTTTTGTAAAGATCTTCTTCGCCTTGAGGCAAGTAGCTCGTGCCGAACATCGTTTCCTTGCGGACAAGCGACGGAACGATCATCGGCGAAAATCCGCCTTTTTTCATAAAAAATTCCATTCCATATTGCCAAATGGCATAAGACAAAAGCGCGCCGTCGTTTTTCAAAAAATATGCTCTAAAGCCGGCGACTTTCGCGCCTCTTTCAAAATCAGCCATATCCAATTTTTGCATAAGCTCAATGTGGCTTTTCGGCTCAAATCCTTTCGCTTTGAAATCGGGAATATCTCCCCATTTTTTCGTCTCCGCGTTTTGCGCGTCGCTTTCTCCTTCCGGCACGGAAACATCGGGAATATTGGGGACAAGAAGCATCATTTCTTTCCATATTTCATTGGCCTTTCTCAATTCCTCCACTTTGGCCAAAAGTTTTTCTTTCAACTCCTTCATTTCTCCTATCGCTTTTTGCCTTTCTTCTGGATTTTGAATTTTAGCGATATTGTCGCTGGCCGCATTTTGCCTGGCTCTCATATCTTCCACTTCCCGCAAAATATTCAAACGCAAGTCGTCGGCTTCAAGTAATTTCGCCACGTCAAAAACAATATGCTTCTTGCGCGCCGCCTCTTTAATCAATTCCGGATTTTCTCGGATAAATTTAATATCTAACATATTTTAATCTTATCAAATATGTTAAAATAAGCAAAATGCGACGTAAAATTTTAAAGCCGAAAGATTTTCCCGCTTTGCTCAAACAAATTCCCGACCCGCCGGAGCTGTTATATATGGAAGGCGAGTTTCCGCCGGAAGATGCCATTTATCTGGCCGTGGTCGGCGCCAGAAGATTCACCACATACGGCAAAGAAGCCTGCGAGAAAATAATTAGCGGATTGAATAACAAAAACAGACAAATCGTCATCGTCAGCGGGTTGGCCATCGGCATAGACGGCATCGCCCACAAAGCGGCGTTAAAAAGCGGGTTAAAGACAATCGCCATACCCGGCTCCGGTCTGGACGACAAAGTTCTTCACCCTCATTCCAACTTAAAACTTTCCAAAGAAATCACGGAAAGAGGAGGCTGTCTCATTTCCGAATTGGACTGGGGGATGCCGGCCGGCGTTCACACTTTCCCTTCCCGCAACAGAATCATCGCCGGGATGAGCCACGCCGTGCTGGTAATAGAAGCGGCGGAAAAAAGCGGAACGCTGATAACGGCCGATCTGGCGACGCAATACAATCGGGACGTCTTCGCCGTGCCCGGTTCAATTTTTTCCCAAAACTCAACTGGCACCAACAGGCTGATAAAAGCGGGAGCGGCGCTAATAACATCGGCTGAAGATATTTTTGACGCTTTCGGCCTGCCCAAAGAAAAAGAAAACCTGAAATTGAATCTGGAATTCACTCCGGCGGAAGAAAAAATTTATTCTCTTCTTATTGAACCGATTGAGAAAGACGAGCTTGTCAGAAAATCCGGACTGCCGCCCGCCCAAGCCAATGCAACCGTCTCTATGATGATCCTAAACGGCCTCATCAAAGAATCCGGCGGAGAAATTTTCCGAGCGTAATATAATAAAAATAAACACGGGCTGATTTTTCAATAAGCCCGTGCTACTTTTTCCATTATTTTTTCCCGACATGTAAACATTACTTTTTTACCACCGGCCCTATTTCTAATACAATTGTGTTTTCTGTTTTTCCAGCATTTCCAGCAATGGATTTGACACCAAAATTTATATTGTTTGGGTCAGAAAATTCAAATCCAGCTAAATCTACCTCCTTTTCAGCCACAACAACGAGATGCCCAAATCCGTCGTATTTCATTATTCTAAACACAAAAATCATTTACTTTCACCCCCTTTTTCAAAAATTAAAAAGTTATTTTTTAAGATACTTTGAGTTTGTTTTTAGTTATACACGATCATTTAAAGTTGTCAACACCTTGAATGTACCTAATCATATATTGATACCTTGCAGCATTATTGTAGACGGTGATAAAACCTTTAATCCCTCGATATTTGCAATGTATTTTCATTTTGCGCCCATTTGATTAATGAGTGCAATATGTATCCGAGGTTAGACAGTAGTCATCATCAGAAACGCTACCCAACAAATGTTATAGTCAGTTATAGGTAACACTTATAAGAAAGACAACAAGGCGAGAAATGCAAAAAGTAATTTCGTGAATAAATTTATTTATCTTTAATTTAGATATTATAAAAATCTCTCAAGGTCTTGTCTTTTCCAACTTTATCCGCTTCAATATAATAAATATATTTTCTTACATTAAAAAATTCCCCGATAAAATCAATTTCGTCCCGACAGAAAAAAGGGCAAGCGAAAACACTTTTCTGTAAAGGATATACTTCCATGTCTGAAATCTTTTTTGATAAAGCGTTTCTCGCTTTTTTGAATTTCTCTGGTATGTCAAAAATTATAATTCTCCATTTGCCGTCCCATTTTTTCGGCCTCAAAATTTTCATTTCCTCCAATTTGTATTTTAATATTTTTTTCTCTCCTTCTCTGGTTATTTCAACAACATCCATTCCATCCTTTTCATAAATTACAACTAATTTTTTCTTTTGCAATTTACTTATTGATCTCTTCACCTTAAAGCGATCTTTTGAACCGTCAACTCCGAACAAATGAAATATTTGAGGCAAATTGGGCAAAGCAAAACTTGAAACAATTAATCCTCCTAAAGCAAGGCCTTTTAAAATATCTTTTGCCAATTCTCCTTTGGAATATTTATCTCTGATTGATCTTGTTTCTTTATTCATTTGCTTATATTAGACAGGACGTGTTGAGCTTATTCCACACTATCACCTATCTTATGCTATAGCAACTTATAGGTAGTGAAATATATGGCGAGTCAATTTTGCAATTTGAAATTGTTTCAATATACTCATAGCTATGACAACGGCAAGTAAAACTAAAAATAAAAAGCTGATGGAGATGAAATTGGTGATAGTGGAATCCCCCACCAAAGCCAGAACCATCTCCGGTTTTTTAGGCGATGAATACCAAATTGAATCTTCTTACGGGCACGTGAGAGATTTGCCCAAATCAAAACTCGGCATTGATACGGCCAACAATTTTGAGCCTTCTTATATCATCCCCGTCAAAGCCAGAAAAAGAGTCAATGAGCTGAAAAAACTGGCCGCCAAAGCGACCGAGATAATTCTGGCAAGCGACGAGGACCGTGAAGGAGAAGCCATCGCCTGGCACATCGCCAACATCCTTGATGTAAAAGACGCCAAAAGAATCGTTTTTCATGAAATCACCAAAACGGCTATCAATGAAGCGCTGGCCAACCCGCGAAAAATAGAAATGAATTTGGTTGATGCCCAACAAGCCAGAAGAATTTTGGACCGGCTTGTCGGCTACGAACTCTCTCCTTTCTTGTGGAGAAAATTTTTCCGCGGATTGTCGGCGGGAAGAGTTCAATCCGTCGCCGTCAGGCTAATCGCCGACCGAGAAAAAGAAATTCAAGCCTTCCAGCCGCAAGAGTATTGGAGCCTATCCGCGTTTTTAAACACAAAAAAAGAACAAGAAAAAATTTTTGAAACTTATCTTTACAAAAAAGACGGAAAAGTTCTGGACAAATTGGAAATCAAAAACAAGGAAGAATCCGACCAGATACTGAAAGATTTAGACGGAGCGGAATATAAAGTGGCCGAAGTGGAATCCAAAGAAGCCAGAAGGCTCCCCGGCGCGCCTTTCACCACCAGCTCGCTCCAACAAGAGTCGTCCAACAAGCTGGGCTATTCCGCCAAACAGACGATGATGCTGGCCCAACAGCTTTACGAAGCCGGCTACATTTCTTATATGAGAACGGACTCAGTCAATTTGTCCCAAGATTCTTTGTCGGCCGCCAAAACTTTCATTGATTCCATTTTCGGCAAAAATTATTCCTTGGACGAACCGCGCCGATTCAAAAATAAAGCCAAGGGAGCGCAGGAAGCCCACGAGGCCATAAGGCCAACAATATCCTCAAGAACGCCGGACTCAATGAAAGACAGTTTGGACACCAAGCAATACAAAGTTTACGATTTGATCTGGAGAAGGTTTATCGCCTGCCAAATGCAACCGGCCGTTTTTGACTCCGCCACCGCCGATATTTCCGCCAAAAATTTTATCTTCCGAGCGAACGGCTCAACTCTTAAATTTGACGGCTGGCTCAAAATTTATCCGTCCAAATTTACGGAAAATATTTTGCCCACACTTTCTCAAAACGAAATTTTAAACTTGAAAGAATTAAAACCGGAACAGCATTTCACCGAACCGCCTCCCAGATACAACGAAGCCAGCCTGATAAAAGCGATGGAAGAACACGGCATCGGCCGGCCTTCCACTTATGCGCCGACTATCGCCACCATCCAAACCCGCAACTATGTGGCGAAAAACGAACAAAGAAGATTCGTCCCCACGGAAACTGGAAATATGGTCAACGACATCTTGGTTGCGCACTTTCCCCAGATAGTGGACATCAACTTTACCGCCAAAATGGAGGAAGATTTGGACAGAATCGCCGAAGGCCAAGTAAAATGGGTTCCGGTCATAAAAGAATTTTACGAGCCGTTCCATGAAAATCTGCTTAAAAAAGAAACGGAAGTGGAAAAAAAGAATATGGAAGAAAAGACGGACGAAGTCTGTCCGAATTGCGGCAAGCCGATGGTCATCAAGCAAGGCCGATTCGGAAAATTTATGGCCTGCTCCGGCTTTCCGGAATGCAAAACCGCCAAACCGATAAAAAACCCGGCCAGAGAAATCGGGATGAAATGCCCCAAATGCGCCGAGTTTTCACCAGAAGACATTGGCGATGTAGTGATGAAGAAAACTCGGAAAGGCAGGGTGTTTTACGGCTGTTCCCGCTACCCCAAATGCGATTACGCCTCATGGAAAAACCCTATGGAAAATAATTCGGAAAAAGAAATTTAATTATTCGCTTCATTCGCATTGTCCATAAACGAGCCGATCGGCACAAATATAGACAATGGAAAAGTAAAAATTGGACATTCGATGTCGCACAAAACGGTTAGATTGAATGTTTAACGAGCGGAACTAAATATTATCGTCTAAAAATTTCTTCAAAGATTCTAAATCTTTTTTGTCTTTATTATAATGATAAGTCTTTATGCCAACGGATTGGGCGCTTTTTACCGCATTTTCATTGTGTTCAAAATACACGGCATCCCCGGCGCTTAAATTAAAAAATTCCAGCATCTTTTCAAAATATCTTGGATCTGTTTTTTCGGGGTTGTGTTTTAATGTAAAAACTTCGTAGGGCATATTATCCGAGTCATATTTTTTCATTTGTTCATCATCAGCATTTATGAGAATTATCTTTCTGTTTGGGTATTGTTCAAGAAGGATATGCATTGTCTCAAAAATACCTTTACCCTTAATCACGAAAGTATTTATCGCATCAACTAAAATCGTTTTCATTTTTTTACAAAGAAAAATTTTTGAGCAATTCTTCCACGGGGTCAATGGTGGCGGCGCCGCTGAAATCGCTTTTTTGGATTGCGGGTTCGTTGACGACCGGCGCGCTTTCCGCATTTTTGTTTTCAATTATTCCGTCAATGCTTTTACCGGCAATTGTTTCATTTTGAACATTATTACCCGCTTCTCTCATCATTCTGTTTAAGAAAGCGTTCAGCTCTTCGCTGGAAAAAAAGTTTATGGAGATAGTTCCCCGCCCTCCCGTCATTTCTATCTGAACTTTCGTTCCCAAAGTATCGGCCAGTTTTTTCTCCATTGATTTCAGCTCCGCGTTGACACCTTCTTCAGCCGCCAGTATTCCATTGACCATATTTCTGGTTATTTTTTCAACCAGCCGGACGCTCATTTTCTTCCCGATAATGTCGCGATAAAGAGCCATCTGATCTTCCAGTTTTCCGTCCAAAGCCAAAAGTGCCCGGCAGTGACCTTCGCTCACTTCGCCCTTGACTAGTCCGCTTTGAATTTCTTCCGGCAACATCAAAAGCCTTATCGTGTTGCTGACATATTCCCGGCTTTTGCCGACGCGAGTCGCCACTTCGTGATGTTTAAGTTTGAAATCGTTCACCAATTTGCCGAACGCCATAGCTCGGTCAATGGCATTCAAATCTTCTCTTTGCAAATTCTCAATTATGGCCAGTTCCAATTTTGTCTTCTCGTCGCTTTCTTTTCTGATAACCACCGGCACTTGGCTCAAGCCCGCCAATTTTGACGCCCTTAATCTTCTCTCGCCGGCAATAAGCTCGTATTCCACCGAGATGCCGCTCTCGTTTTCCGTTTCCTTTCTGATGACAACCAAAGGCTGGAGCACGCCATACTGCCTGATTGATTCGGACAAGTCTTTTAATTTTTCCAAATCAAACTCGGTTCTCGGCTGTTGAGAGTTCGGCCTTATTTTGCCGACTTCAATAAGAAAAACGCTTCCTAGTGTCGCTAAATCATTTTCCGTCATAAATTTATGCATTTATTATATCGCAGAGGCTTATTGACGCAAGAGGCATTTAGGCATTATGATGATCAATGTATTTTGAAATGCCGGTGTGGCGGAATTGGCATACGCGCGCGACTCAAAATCGCGTCCTGCAAGGGTTGTGGGTTCAAGTCCCACCACCGGCAATCGTTCGGAACGAACTTTATAAATAAAAGTGGGCTTGAACGGAATGACCAATGTCATTCCGTGGGATTTTCCATAAGAAAATCAAGTCCCACCACCGGCAATTTTATGGAAAACAGAATAAACGAACTTAAAGCCAAGAGCTTGGATTTGGAAAAGCTGATAAATTACCAGGACGGCTCTGTTGTAAGCCGAGAGATTTTAAAGTTGCCGACAGGCACGCTGACTGTTTTCGCTTTTGACGCCGGACAAGGCTTAAGCGAACACACGGCACCGTTTGATGCTACTGTTTACATCTTGGACGGCGAAGCGGAAGTGAAAATTTCCGGCCAAATTCATATCGTTAAAAAAGGCGAACTGATAATAATGCCCGCCGGCCAACCCCATTCGCTTAAAGCCGAAAAACGCTTTAAAATGCTGCTTATAATGATAAAATCCTAACTCGCACCACAAGAGTACTTCCGAAAATATAGTCGCAAAGCTCTTTATTTTCTAGGTCGCTTGCATTATTTTTAGACTATGCTATACTAACATTAGACTTAGTATTAGTTCTTTATGTAGCAAAGGAGAGGGTGTCTTTTTAAAAACCTTTTTGTTTTTTTAAAAAAAGACTCATTCACCCTCAAGACACTCCTCTCCTATATAACAATGCCGTCCAACGAGACGGCTTCCCAATAAACACCATTTAAACTAAGTATCAGTTTAAATGGTGTCTTTTTTTATTGCCCGATGTATTCCTCGGCCTCGTCAAATTTTATGGAGAGGAGGCGGGAAATACCGTCTGCGCTCATAGTGATTCCGTAAATAACATCTGCTTGACGCATCGTTTCCCTGTTGTGAGTGATGACGATAAGCTGGGTTTTCTCTCCCAAACTTTTGAGCATCAAGGCGTATTTTCGCGAATTGACTTCGTCCAGCGCGGCGTCTGTTTCGTCCAAAACAAGAAACGGCGGCGGGTTGACTTGCGACATAGCGAAAAGCAGAGAGATGGCCACCAACGACCTCTCCCCTCCCGACAACATTTCCAAAGAGGAAATCCTTTTCTTGGGATGGCTGACGGAAATTTCAACGCCAGTTTCTTCCGGCTTTGAAAAGGAGAGGATGTCATTTTCTTCTAACGCAAAAACGGGAGAAGAAACCCTTTTCTCCCTCTCAGACACAACAAGGGAGTCGTCTGAAAAGGGTTTCTTCTCCCGTTTTATCAACTTCAATTCCGCTTTTCCTCCGCCGAAAACGGAAATAAAAAACTTGCGGAATTCTTCATTTATCTTTTCCACCCCGCCAAAAAAATCGTTTTCTATTTTATCCGCCAGCTCCGCCATAATTTCCCGCAAAGATTTTTCCGCCAATGCCAAGTCGCCTAGCTCTTTTTCGTAACCTTCGTTTCTTTGCTTGGCTTGACTGTATTCGTCTAAAACCGCTCTACCCATCGCTCCGCAATCTTCCAGTTTTATTTTCAATCTTTCCGCCTGCTTCAAGAATTTTTCCCTTTCCTGATAACTCAACCCAATGTCAAGGTCTCGCCTTGACATTGGCAGAGAGTCTAGAAATTGCCTGCCAAGCAGGGCGGCGGCTTCTGTTTCTTCCCTTTTGAGCTCGTCCGTTCTCAATTTTACTTTGTCTTCTTCCAAATTTAACCGGGCCAAATGCCCCTTTAATTCTCTTAGTTTCGCTTCCGCTTGATAATTTTCTTTTTCCGTCTCGGCGATTTTGCGCCTGTTTTCTTCCGCTTCAAGTTCAAGCCGGCCGATGCTTTCCGTTATCTCTTTTTCTTTTTTTTCTATGGCGCTTATCACTACCTGAATTTCGTCCATTTTTTTCTTTAAACCGCCCATATCATTTCCTCCAACAACGGCGTTGTCTTTTTTCCCCGAAATTTTGGCGATAAAATCTTTGGCTGATGAAGCTATGCCTTCAAAAATTTTTCTCGTTTCCGCAATGTCGGAATTAGTCGCGCCCAAAATCGCCGACTCTCGCACGGCTTCCATAATTTCTAAAACTTCTTGGCAAGGAATCGGCGGCAATTCTTCTTTTTTGTCCGAATATTTCGGCAATAATGATTGCTTATACTCCATAATTCCTTCCAACTTGCCAAGCTCCCTTTCCATAGAGTTGCGACTGGAACGCGATTTGTCTAATTCGGACTCTTCTTTAGCCAATCTAGTCTCTATTTCTTTTATCGTTTTTCTAATAGCGTCTACCGGCGATTCGCCTGCCTCGCCGGCAGGCAGGCCGGAAAAAATCGCCCTTGATTTTTCCGCCGTTTTAATATCTTCATCAATTTTATTTTTTTCGGCGGTTATTTTGTCCGATTCTTTTTTCAAATAATCCTTTTCTTGGGGAATGAATTGAGCATAAATATCTTTGAGCTCGGTTTTAAACTTTTCCGCCTCTTCAATTTTTTCCGCTTCTTTTTTTAGAAACTTTAGCTGGTGCTGGATTTCTCTTCTCAAACTTTCCACCTGTTTTATGTTTTCCGCCGTTTTTCCCAGCCGTTTTTCGGCGTCCGCTTTTTTTATTTGGTAAATTTTCAAGCCCAACGCTTCTTCTATCATTTCTTTTCTTTCTTTGGCTGAAGCGTTCAAAAATCTGTCCGCCTCCCCTTGGCTGATGATGTGATGGCTGGACGCTCCCAACCCCACATTGCCAAGCAATTCCGTTATATCTTTAAGGCGAACGGGCGAATCGTTTACAAGATACTCGTTTTCCCCGCTTCTGTGCACCAGTCTGGTGATGATAACTTCGTCAAAATCAATCGGCAGTATTTTATTTTTATTGTCAAAAAACAAAGAAACGGACGCCCGCCCCATTTTAGCGGCGGTTTGCGAACCGTTGAAAATAAGGTCTTCGCCTTTTTTCCCGCGCAAACTTTTCATGGACTGCTCGCCCAAAACCCACCGCAAGGCTTCGGCGACATTGGATTTGCCGGATCCGTTTGGCCCGACCACGGCCGTAACGGCAGATGGAAACTGCAAAACGGTCGTTTTGGCGAACGACTTAAAGCCGGATAGTTCCAAACGCTTTAAAATCATAGGTCTATTATAGGGTAAATAGCGGTTTTATAAAAAGAAAAAAAGGGAGCCTTTGTTTAGAACTCCCTTTTTTGTTTCTGCGCCTTGGGGGGCGAATATATGCTATTAAAAATGCAACTACAGAATGGATGCCGCTACTAAAAAATTACTCCTCTTGCTTGTTGTTTTTATTTCTTGCAAAAGATCTTCCGCAATATTTTGCAAAGCGACAGCCAGTTCATACATCTCAATCATCATTTTGTTCTTTCTTGTCATCTTGTCATATCCAGTCAGATTTTTCCTTGCCAAAGCCTCAGCGAAAGCTTTGTAATTTTCTTTCAACTCTCCCGCCATTGCCTTGTAGGAAGGAAAAACGATGTTCGTCTTTCCCGCAACATCAATTATTTTCTTGATGTTGTTTTTTACAAACTCAACAACTTCTTTGTCTCCAAGACAATTCTTCATTTTCGCTCACCCCCTTTCTGTTTGGGTGAAAAAATAGTGAAATAAAATAAATTTTTTAACGCCCCCTATATAATACAAAAATCGGATTTGATATTTAAAAAGTTGAAATAAAGATAAATATCAAGGATTTTTGTGTTGTTTTTAAAGATACTGTCTATTTCCAGCCTAGCCCTTTAAAAAATGCTGTCAATCCCGCTCCGGAGCGGGATTATTTCACCTGCCTGCCGGCAGGCAGGCCTGCCAATTTTTCGCTTTGAGGGCTTTTCGGGCGGCATCTTGTTCCGCTTCTTGTTTGGAAGCGCCATAGCCATCCGCTATCAATTCATCGCCCAAAAAAACACCCATAGTAAAAACTTTTTCATGGTCGGGGCCGGATTCGGCCAAAACTTTATATGCCGGAGTAACGCTTTCCAACTCTTGCGCTTTTTCCTGAAACAAACTCTTGGCATCTATCCATAATTTTTTCTCAATCACTTCTTCAATTTTACCGAATAGATTTTTCTCCAAAAAGTCAAAAGTTTCTTCATATCCGCCATTAAGATAAATCGCCCCGATAAGAGCTTCTAAAGCGTTGGCCAAAATATATTGCCTCGCCTTGCCCAAGCTCTTGGTTTCCCCTTTGGAAAGAAGCATCAAATCGCCGATATTAAGCTCACCAGCGGCTTCGGAAAGCGTAACGGCATTGACCAGCGCCGCTCTTAACGCCGTCATTTCCCCTTCTGTTTTCTGGGGATATTTTTTATACAAATATTCGGTTATGGCCATTTCCAGGACGGCATCGCCCAGGAATTCCAGCCGTTCGTTTTGCTCCAAACCCAAAGACGGATTCTCGTTCAGATAAGACCGGTGGGTGAAAGCCTGCTGGAGCAGATTTTTGTCTTTAAAATTTACGCCTATTTTTTCTTCAAATTTTGAGAAGTTCATTTTTTGTTCAATTCTTTTATCGCTTCCGCCAAAATGCCTCTTATGTCGTCGTATATTTTAAGCTCGGGCAATTCTTTCATCTTAAACCATTTGGCATCGTCCAAACCTCCCGTCTCTTTGAGTTTTATATCGTCATTTTTGGCCAAGGCGAGAAAATAAGTGACGCTTTTTTTGATTTTTCCTTTTTCCGGATCGGAGGCCATATATTCGTTCTTGCCCAACTCTTTGCCCACTTCCACATCCAAGCCTATTTCTTCCGCTATTTCTCTTTTCGCCCCATCGGCCGCGTTCTCGCCTTCTTCTATTCTTCCTTTGGAAAGCGTCCAGTAGCCGAAAATATCGTGAACGAGAGCGAATTCCGTGTTGTCGCCATTTTTCTTGTACACAACCGCTCCGGCAAGTTTTTCTTCAATAAATTTTTCCGGTTTTTTTTCTTTTTTTTCGTCCTCTTCTTCCCCGCCCATTTCCCGATAAACGGTGCCCAATACTCCGTTGACGAATTTGCCGGAAGAATCGCCACCGAAAGTTTTGGCCAGCTCAATGGCTTCGTTTATGGCAACTTTGTTGGGCACTTCTTTTTTGTTGCCAAAAAGCAGTTCAAAAAGCCCAATCCTTAAGACATTCCTGTCTACGGCGGCAATCTGATCCAGCGGCCATTCCGGAGCCGCCTTTTCTATGATGCTGTCTATTTTCTTCTGTTTTTTGATAACGCCTTTTATCAAGGCTTCCACGAAAACGGAGTCTTCAAGACCGGGGGCGAATTGCTCCACGTTGCGTTTTATAATTGAGTCTATTTTTGATTTATCCTGTCCGCTAAAATCCCATTCAAAAAGGGACTGCATAGCTACGCTTCTGGATAAATGCCTGTTTGCCATAAAAATTAGATTTTAAAAAATCTTACTTTCCTTCTTTTTCCGCAAGTTCCTGCTCTTTGGCTTTTCGCTCTTTTTTGTTCAGTTTGGCTAGAACGTCAATAACCTGCCTTCCTTTATATTCTCCGCAATTAAGACAAACTGTGTGGGGCAAAGCTTGAGTTCCGCACTTTTTGCAAACCGTAAACTGCGCCGTTTTCAGCGCGTGATGAGACCTTCTGTTCCCCGTATGAGAACGGGTGCTTCGCATTCTTACTACCATATTATTTGCAATTATACACGATTATCCGTTCTTCGCAAGGCTGACGACGCTTCCGCAAAAGGTTTTTCGGTGAATTTCGCAGAAGCCGTGTTTGATTATTTTTTCAAAATGTTTTTTGGTGCCGTAGCCTTTGTTCTCATTAAAACAATATTCGGGATATTTTTGGTGCATATTCATCATCACCCTGTCTCTTGAAACTTTGGCGATAATAGAACCGGCGGCTATGAGCGGAATTTTCTCGTCTCCTTTTATGATAGTTTCCTGATTGTATTTTTCCGGCGCGTAAAGCGAGCCGTCCAGCAGAACCAGATCCGGCTGGCGAGAGAATTTTTCCAAAACTTTTTCCACTCCGAAAAGAACTGCTTTTCGTATGCCGAATTTATCTATCGCTTCATTGCTCACAAAAACATGATGACATTCAAATTCCGGATTTTCCCGCAAAACTTTAAACCACTTTTCTCTTTTCTTGGCGCTCAACTTTTTGGAATCTTTAATATTATTTAATAGTTTGGGATTTAATAATGTGAAATTTGAATTTTGAATTTTTTTGAAAATTGGAAATTGGAAATTGGAAATTGCCGCTGTCCCCACCGCTCCCACGCACACCGGCCCCGCCAGCGGCCCTCTTCCCGCCTCATCTATCCCGACGATAAAAAATTCTTTTCTCATAAAACCTTGACATAAAACATGAACTTTGTTAATATATGATTGTATCGCTAGGGAAAAGCACTTCTTAGGGTTCCGTCCTTGAGCGGTGCTTTTTCATTTTGTATTACGATTTAGCTAATTCAGTCAAACTATCTTCATATTTTTTCTTAATCTTTAAAATTATTTCCCCTGTAAAATGCGAAAAAACTTTTTTTACTTGTTTGTATTGAGATTCTAAAAGCTTGACTTCATCGCTTTCATTATATTTATCTCTGTATTCTGTATTTTTCACTTGATTTATAAAAGCTGTGTCTATCTTTGCTGAGTTGTGTATTATTACATGCCTTATTGCTTGATAAAAAATTATTAAATCCTTTTCTTTTTCTTCAAGAATATCTTTAATACCAAGCATTTGTTCAAGAAATCTTGCTGTGCTTTGAAGATCTTGAAAATTAAACCTATCATCAAAAGCATTGGAAATTAAATCTCCTATCGTTGGAAATGAATATTTAAATGTCGATAAATCAATTCTCACTTTCTCATCTGACCAATGAAGAAGATATGGTTGATTATTAATGATCTCTCGAAAAACATCGTCCATAAATGTTTCAAAGCTTGATACGACTAACACGACGGCTTGATTATATATTATTTCATATTTCTTTTTGATGTCTGGGTTATCTTTTATCTCTTTAATCATCTTTATTGCTCGTATTAACTTTCCTTTATATTCGAGAAAGCCCATCGTATTTGAATACTTGTCTTCAAGATCTTTCAAAAATGAAACCGCAATATCCCCAATCTCTGTGCCGACATTAACAACCTGATCAATTTTTACCAGATTATCATCAAAAGTATTTTTTATTTTATCAAGATAGGATATGTTCATAATTTCAAATTATGTTCCCAAATTCTGATAATTTTCCAACCCAATTTTTTATAATGCCGATTAACTTCTTTATCCCTTTGTTTGTTTGTTTCAATTTTTGGTAGCCAATAGCTTTTTCTTGTTGACGGCAAGCGACAATGTTTCTTGCAACCATGCCAGAAACAAGAATCAATGAAAATGACCGTTTTTTGTTTTTTTGAAACCAAATCAGGCTTTCCAAAATATCCGCTCGGATTTTTTCTATATCTAAACCCCGTTTTCCAAATCGCTTTTCTAAAATCAATTTCAATTTTCGTGTCTTTGTTTTTAATCTTGGACATTATTTCACTCCTTTTCTTTTTGGAAACTGTGTCCGTCATAGATTAATCATTAAAAAGCTCGACTGGATTGATTTTGAATTGCAACATTTTCGCCGTGTCTCGTCCGCCGTCTCCGCCTTTTCTTTGCATACCAATCTTACCAATATTCAAACTTCCTCGCGGAGAAATTGCAACATCGCCATTTCCAAAAACATTCATCGCCTCGTTGATTGATTTTCGTACCATCGCAATAAAAACCTATCTTCTCCTTTTCTATTAAACTCAAACAAACACTCACCGCCCAATTCTTTTGTTTTTTTATCATACTCTTCAATACTAACGATATTTTCATCTTTTAAACAATCAACAGTAGTTAATCCGTTTTTATCGCAAATGTTCACGATTTCTTGAAAAGAATAAATTTTGTTTTTTAAAAAAGTATTCATATTAAACTTTGGTAGTCCAATTTACTTGTATAATTTTTTGCTCTGTTCTGTTAAAAATCAACCGGCTATCCAACGGATTTTGATAAAATTCGTGAAATGGGTTTTCTCTGAAATTTTTTACGATAAACAAAAAGTATCTTTCTTTTAGAAAAGAAGCGACGGAATGTTCCTTGTTTGTTAAAGCAATACTTCCGTTTACCTCGTTTAATCCTTTGACTTCAACGCCGTAAAAAATATTTGATGAAACCAGTTTGAAATCAAAACCGCAACCCGCTTTTGTTGTATCCTCAATTTCAAAATTTTTAAACTGCTCTATTTCTTTATATTTTATTTTAAAATACTGTTCTGCCGCTTGTCCCGTTATCAATCGTTTTGCAAATGAACTTTCTTTTTCTCCTTGCGATTTTTCAATTTCTTCCATTAAAACATCTATATCATGTTCTTTATAAATAATCTGTTTTAATAAAGCCGTAAAATCTTTTAAATTTAAACTGCCGAAAGCGTTATAAATTGCCTTGCAATAATCGCGTGTCGGTCTTTTGTGCCAACCTTGTCTGTTGTTTGGAAAAAGAGGATCAAATTCGTCTCTGTAATTTTTAACAGAAGTCGGCTGGACACCCAATGCTAAACCAATAACATTAAACGCCTCTGTAAAATTATCAAATTCAAATGTTTTCAAACCCTCCCTGTCAAATTTTGATAGATACAAACCAGCTAATATTGATTTTTCTCTTAGTGTAAGTTTTTTCATATTTTTATAATGTAAAAGTTTGACAAAGAAACCCAGCAGTCATTAAATAAAAAACTGGCAATTCTTGCGGATTAATTTTTGTCAAATCGCCATAATTTTTTTCTTCCTCGCCAAAAAAATGTCTGTAAGTTTTTTCGGCGCTTCTGTCTATTTCAGAAAAACCAACGCATTGCAATCCCAAATTTTCAAGACCAAGACGGCCTCCGCCAATTCCTGCGCAAAAATCCATAAATTTTATTTTAGTATTTTGTTTTATATTCATGGTTTTTTACATTATATCATATCATTCGCATATTATTATAAATTCCTAAATTTTTTGATATAATGCTATAATCAATCTTACTTATGCCTTCCAAATTCGTCCATCTTCATACGCACTCGCATTATTCCCTGCTGGACGGGCTGATAAAAATTGACGACTTGGTAGACGAAGCCGTGAAGCTGGGGATGCCCGCCATCGCTCTTACCGATCACGGCAATATGTACGGGACGATTGAGTTTTACAAAAAATGCCATAAGGCCGGAATCAAGCCGATAATCGGAGTGGAAACCTACATCGCCCTTGAGTCAATGCTCCAAAAGCGCCCGAACATAGACAACAAACGGCACCACTTAATTCTTTTGGCCAAAAACGAAACTGGCTATAAAAATCTTTTGAAAATCGTTACCGCCAGTTACTTGGAAGGATATTATTATAAGCCCAGAGTGGACAAACCTCGTCTATCCCGACGATAAAAAACTCTTTTCCCATTGTTACTCCGCTTCAACCGCCGGATATTGAACATAATAAGGGTTGTTGGAAACGCATTGTTTCCAGGCGGCTATTTCCGCCGGCACGCCAAACGACGGGGGCGAATCGAGAAAGGTGAACCCCTTCACCTTTTTGAAATCCTTAGGCAAATAATCGCAGAAAATTCTTTCAATATCTTCTTCTTCGGTTTTTCTCGAGATAGAGGCAAATTCCAAAAGAAGAACAGGAGTATTTTTCCAATACTGAGAATTTTTTACTGCTTGCGCTAAATTTACTGACGCATGGAAAGTTGAAGCGTCAGTTGGTTGATTTCTATTGCTGTTGGTGTTTTTTGTTTCAGCATAATAAACGCTTGTGCCGATAAAATCTATGTTTTTATCTCCAGGCCAGTAATAGTCTATTTTGTTCCATGGCAATATAGTATTCACAAAGCCTGTTCCAAAGTTATCTCCGGTGTGTTCAAACCAGGCGACATTTTTTACATTTTCCCCGTCAAATATTTTTTTAACATATATCCATATATCTCTCTGTCTTTCGGGACCGTCGGGTATATCAGGGCTTCCGTATTGGTTATAAAGCTCCCGGCAATCAACTTTTATTTCCCCTTTTTTTATTCTCCAAACAAGCGATGTTAAATCACTCATGAAGTCTTTAATCACATCATCTTTTGTAGAGTTGGGGTTGCATATTTCTAATGACGACTTATCGCTATCGGCTCCAAATGACCAAAAGGCATTATTGATCATGGTGGGAATATTAAACTCATGTGTCAATTCAATGAGCAAGGGAGCGTTAATGTTTTTCGCTTCCTTAGCGACTTTTCTTATATAATCGTCCCATTTGCCGCTAAGAATATCTTTTACGGTTGGTGTTTTGCCCTTCATATTTTCCGGATGATAATCCTTGCCGCCGGCCCAATCCGCCTCTCCTGCCGGATAACCCATAACCCAGGAAAAAACCATCGCGCTGCCATATTGAGCCAATAATTCCGCCTGTTGAGCGAAACTTAAAGTTAAGGGGTACCCATCTTTTTTCATCTCTGGATTTAAAATAAAAGAATTTTCAAAAGAAAATAAATCATCCCAGCTGAAATGCCCAAGTTTAGTCATCAATAGTTCAAAATTATAATCATAAGCCGGCGCCAAAGAATACCAAAGAGAAGTAAAAAACACCAGCGCGCTGTGCGAATCAGTTATTTGGTCAAAACTGCCTTGCGGACATTCGGTCGACGAACACAAAATTGGGAATTGCCATACGCCGGTATAGGCGCCATTTTCCGGCGGCTTCAATTTTCCTTTGGGTATCGGATGTTTTAAAACACCGGCGTATTTTAATATTTCGTCATAGCTTACTTTTTTGACCGGCTTAATCAAGTCAATCGCCTTTGCCAGTTTTTGTTGGGATAAATCAAAGTCGCTTCGCTCTTTGGCCACTTTTGCTTCCCACCACATAATCGCGGCGGGAAAAGCGTCCCAGCTGGGGGTCTTCTGTTTAAGCAAATCTTCAAATTGAGAATTTAACTCATTTAACTCTTGAAGACTTTGTTTCGGGGGTGAGGTTGAATTTATTTTTAACAACACGACGACCGATATGATAAAAATCGCAGCAACGCCCCCTATAATAATTTTCATTTTGGTTTTTTTATTAGCTTATTAAATACATATTTAGTATATCATATTCAACATTAAACCAGTAGCCGATATTGAGAGGCTTCAAAATTTTGATATAATGTTATAATTAAATTATGCCCTCTAAATTCGTCCATCTTCATACGCATTCGCATTATTCCCTGCTGGACGGGCTGATAAAAATTGACGATTTGATAGACGAAGCCGTGAAGCTCGGTATGCCCGCCATCGCCCTGACCGACCACGGCAATATGTATGGGACGATTGAGTTTTACAAAAAATGCCATGAAGCGGGGATCAAGCCGATAATCGGCGTGGAGACTTACATCGCCCTTGAGTCAATGGCGCAAAAGCGCCCGAACATAGACAACAAACGGCACCACTTAATTCTTCTGGCCAAAAACGAAACCGGCTACAAAAATCTTTTAAAAATCGTTACCGCCAGCTACTTGGAAGGATATTATTATAAGCCCAGAGTGGACAAAGAATTTCTCAAAAAACATCATGAAGGATTGATCGCTCTGTCCGCCTGCATGGCCGGAGAAGTTTCCAGAATGATAGAAAGAAAAGACCCGGAGAGGGCGGAAAAGGCGGCCAGAGAATACGAAGACATTTTCGGCAAGGGCAATTTTTATATAGAAATAAGCCATCATCCGGATATAGAAAAACATAGCGACATTCAAAAAGGACTTGTGGAATTGGCTAGAAAAACAGGCATTCCGCTTGTTGCGACTCAAGACGTCCACTACCTAAAACCCGAAGACTCTATGGCCCAAGATATCTTGGTGGCCATCCAAACCAATGCCGAGATGGCCGATGCCAACCGCCTTACGATGAAGCTAGGCGACTTTTCCATGAAATCAGGAGAGGAAATGGAAAAATTGTTCAAAGACAACCCGGATGCGGTGGAAAACACTTTCAAAATCGCCGAAATGTGCGACGTGAAATTAAGCTTGGGCAAATGGGTTTTCCCAAAATTGGAATTGGAAGGAAACAAGAAACCGGAAGAATACCTGGCCGAAAATGCCAGACTTAATTACTTAAAAATATTCGGCAACGACGACGCTAGCGGAGAAGTTAAAAAAAGACTTGAATACGAGCTAGAAATAATTATTTCCAAAGGCTACGCCCCTTATTTTCTGATAGTGGCCGACCTGATAAATTTCGCCCGAAGCCAAAAAATAATGACCAACACTAGAGGTTCCGCCGCCGGTTCCGTCGTCTCTTATGTCTTGGGCATCACCAATGTGGACCCGATAAAATACGCCCTGCCTTTTGAAAGATTTCTCAATCCTTACCGCCCGTCTCCACCCGACATAGACATGGATTTCGCCGACGATAGGAGGGAGGAAATTTTGGAATACACCAAGCGGAAATACGGCAAAAATCACGTCGCTCAAATCGGCACTTTCGGCACCATGATGGCTAGAGGTTCGGTCAGAGACGTTACCCGCGCTTTGGGCAAGCCCTATGAATTGGGCGACAGAATCTCCAAGCTCATACCGATGGGCTCTCAAGGATTCCCCATGACCATAGACCAAGCTTTGAGCATCGTTCCCGAACTGGCCGAGATGTATAAAAAAGAAAGCGAGGTCAAAGAAATAATAGACATCGCCAAAAAAATAGAAGGCGGAGCCAGGCATGTCTCCGTGCACGCCGCCGGAGTTGTCATCTCGCCGACCGATCTGACCGATTACGTCCCTCTCCAATTTGAGCCAAATGGCGACAAAATAATCACCCAGTATGATATGTATTCGGTGGAAGAAGCCGGATTGCTCAAGATGGACTTTTTGGGGATAAAAAACTTGTCCACCCTTGGCAACTCCGTTGAACTGGTAAGACAAAGAAGGGGTATAGAAATAGACATTGAAAATATCCCCTTAGACGACAAAAACACTTTTGAACATTTGGCCAAAGGAGAAACAATAGGGCTGTTCCAGCTCGGCGGTTCGGGAATGACTAGATACTTGAAAGAATTAAAACCCACAACCATCACGGACATAATGGCCATGATCGCTCTTTTCCGTCCCGGGCCAATGGCCAACATTCCAACCTATATAAGAAGAAAGCACGGGCAGGAAAAAATAATTTACCCCGACGCGCGCCTGGAAAAAATTCTGGACAAGACTTACGGCGTCGTCACTTATCAAGAAGATGTTTTGCTAATTGCCATTGAACTGGCCGGCTACAACTGGGACACGGTGGACAAATTCCGCAAAGCCATCGGCAAAAAAATTCCGGAAGAAATGGCCAAGCAGGAAAAGATATTCATAGAAGGCTGCCAGAAACACGGCGGACTTTCTCCGCAAAAAGCGGAAGAACTTTGGCAATTGTTTGACCCGTTCAAAGGCTACGGCTTCAACAAAGCCCACGCCGCTTCTTACGCCAAAGTGGCTTATCAAACGGCTTATATGAAAGCCAACTATCCGGCCGAATTTATGGCGGCGGTGCTGACGGCCGACGCCGGCGAGGTGGAAAAAATCGCCGAAGCGATCGGCGAGTGCGTCCGAATGAAACTGCCCGTTCTGCCTCCCGGTGTCAATGAAAGTTTCGGAGATTTTACCGTGGTGGAAGTGAAAGAAAAAAATACTGAAACGCCGTCAAAAGAAGGCATCAGATTCGGCCTTTACACCATTAAAAATCTCGGCAAAGAAATCGCCGAAGCGATTATTAACGAAAGGTTGGCAAAGGGGAGGTATAAATCATTCGCCGATTTTCTGGATCGCGTCCAACACAAAAACTTAAATAAAAAATCATTGGAATCGCTCATAAAATCCGGCGCGATGGACGCCTTTGGCGAGAGAAACAAACTTCTTTTCAATATGGAAGACGCTTTGGCTTACAACAAAGAATCGGGCAAGGCCAAGAAAAATCAAAACTCGCTTTTTGCCTTGATGGCGGAGGGCGCCAGCCTGCCGGAACTACGCTTCAAAGAAACCGAACCGGCCTCCCAGCACGACAGATTGTTGTGGGAAAAAGAATTGCTGGGATTGTATGTCTCCGGCCATCCTTTGGACAAATTCAAAGACAAGCTGGAAAAAATAAAAACCAAAATCGGCGACATAAAAAATTTGCCGGAAAATATGCCTTTGGTAACGGCCGGAATGATAGAAGAAGCCAAGAAAATAAACACCAAGAAAGGCGACCCGATGATATTTATGAAATTATCCGACTACGCCGACAGTATTGAAAATGTCGTTTTCCCGAAAATTTTTGAAAAATACGCCTCCATAATCCGCGAAGGCAACTGCGTCGCCGTCAAAGGCCGCCATTCCATGCGCAACGGCGAACATTCCATATTGGTGGAAGAAATAAAGGAGATGATTGCGCAATAATTCCAGATATGCTACCTTTTAAACATTATGACCACTATAACAATACCGGAAAAGCTAAATAAGGATTTGAAAAAAATCTCAAGAAATTTTGGAGTTTCTGAAAGCGAAGTTATGACAAACGCTTTTTTGTATTATTCAAAAAACCTAAAAAACAAATTTGATTTGCAAAAAGAATTAACGGAATGGGACAATGCGAGCAATCAAGACTTGATAAATTTTGAAAAAAATAAATGAAGAAGGGAGATGTTTGCATAATAGATTTATCGCTCGGAACAGGTCACGAACAGCATGGCAAAAGGCCTGCTGTTTTAATTTCTGACACAAAAACGAATATCGCTATAGTCGTGCCCATTACTTCAAACTCGGAAGCGTTGAAATTTCCGCACACTTTAATCATTGCGCCGGATAAGCAAAACAAACTAGATCAAAAATCAATAGCGATGATTTTTCAATTAAGAGCGGTGGATAAAACAAGAATAACAAAAATTATCGGCAGGCTAAACAAAAACATCGTCGATACTTTGGATAAAATGATTCGCAAAATGCTGGATTTATAACTTGTCCGCAACGGCGACCTAATTTTCTTGATCGACATTGTTTTCTTATGAACGGAGTGAGTTAGAAGACAAGAAGTACCTCTATTGTGGTGCGAAGCGATTAGAAAATGAAAGTACTCTTGTGGCGCGAACATTCCATATTGGTGGAGGAGATAAAGGAGATGACGAATTGAAATAAAAAACCCCAGCGTGTGTCCTTACGCTGGGGTGTTTCTTAAAAAATTTTTATTTATTTATTCTATTCATCCGAATATTATTTCTAATTTAGTATGGACACATACTTCTTTAGAATTTTCTTCAGATATATCCCTGTCAGTCATTCAGATAATTTATGCCGGGAAACGCTATTATCTGAAAGCCTTCTTTCTTGATTATTACTTGATTTTGTCAAGAAATAATGGAGTCGAAGGGTTCTTGTCTGTACTCCGTAGGACAAGTAGGACAATTTTCAAAAGGTGCTGTCCCGCTTCATCAGCAAAGATATTAAAGGAATCTTTACCTCCACACGACAGCTAGCCTGCACCTGGTCATTTTTAAATCAAAAAGGATAATTTCAATAATACAATCATATCATCACCTCCTTTTTCTTTAAAAAATATTTTATAAAACCATCGCACAACGAACGCTCGTGTTGATGGTGCTTTTTAAAGAATTCAATTCTACAAATATTATATACACCTATTATTTTTTGTCAAGTCCAAAAATGTCTTTTTTGTGGTATTATATTAAATATGGCTAAAAATAAGGACAAAATTGAACAAATTAGACATTCACTGGCGCATTTGATGGCAATAGCGATAACAAGCAAGCATCCGGAAGTAAAACTGGGCATTGGGCCGACGATTGAGAACGGTTTTTACTACGATTTTGACTTGTCCGCCGTAGCTTTAAGCGAAGGCGGATTGACATCCGAACAACTGCCTAAATTAGAAAAATCAATAAAAGAAATTATCAAACAAAATATCAAGTTTGAAAAAAAAGAAATTTCCGCCCAAGAAGCCAAAGAAATTTTCAAAGACCAGCCGTTTAAACTGGAACTGATTGATGAACTGGAAAAAGGGACCCGCCCACAAACGCTAGAGCGTAGCTATGGCGGGCAAGGAAAAATTTCTATCTATAAATCCGGCGATTTCACCGACCTCTGCGCCGGACCGCATATTGAATCCGCAAAAGAAATTGACCCTGACGCTTTCAAACTCACCAAAGTGGCCGGCGCTTACTGGAAAGGCAGCGAGAAAAACAAAATGCTCACCCGCATTTACGGAGTGGCGTTTGAGACAAAACAAGAATTGGATGAATATCTTAAAATGATGGAAGAGGCGGAGAAAAGAGACCACAGAAAACTGGGTAAAGAATTAGAGTTGTTTATGATTTCCGAAGAGGTCGGCAAGGGTTTGCCGCTTTGGCTTCCTAACGGAGCGTTTATCCGCAAAAAATTGGAAGATTATATGTATCAAAAAGAGCTAGATAACGGATATAAATATGTCTACACCCCTATTATCGCCCATAAAAAATTATACGAAACTTCCGGCCACCTCGCCCACTACAAAGAAGATATGTACAGCCCGTTGGATATTGAAGGCGAGGAATATTATCTCAAGCCGATGAATTGCCCGCATCATCATATGATTTACAAGCATGGGCAAATGAGCTACAAAGACTTGCCATTGCGATTGGCGGAATTTGGATTAGTCCACAGATTTGAAAGATCGGGTGTTTTGACCGGCTTAATCAGAGCTAGAGCTTTTACTCAAAACGATTCTCATATTTATTGCCAGAAAAGCCAACTTAAAGACGAACTGATTGAAGTGTTAAAACTTTTCAAAGAGGTCTATGCCGATTTTCATATCACTGATTTTTGGTACAGGCTTTCTCTGCCTGATTTTAAAAACGAGGAAAAATACGGCGACATTAAAGACAAAAAAATGTGGCAGGAATCGGCGGAAATAGCGGAACAAGCCCTGAAAGAATTTGGCGTAAAATACGAAAAAGTTGAAGGCGAAGCGACTTTTTACGGGCCAAAAATTGATGTGCAGACGAAAAATGTTTTAGGTAAAGAAGACACCATCGCTACCGTTCAAGTGGACTTTTATTCCGCCAAAAAATTTGACCTTAATTTTATAAATGAGAAAGGCGAAAAGGAACATCCCGTTATCATCCATCGGGCGATAATGGGTTCCTTTGACCGTTTCTTCGCCTTTTTAACGGAAAAGACAGGAGGCAATTTCCCTGTTTGGCTCTCGCCTGTTCAGGCGCTAATAATTCCAGTCGGAGAAAAATTCAACGACTACGGCAAAAAAGTTTTGAGCGAATTGAAAAATGCTGGCATCAGAGCCGAGATGGATAAAACCAACGAAACTTTGGGCAAAAAAATCCGCGACGGCAAGACTAAAAAAATCCCTTATCTCTTGGTGGTTGGCGAAAAAGAAAAAGAAGCCGGAACAGTCGCCGTCAACTTCCGCGACAAAAAAGAACAGGAAACAATGCCGATTGAAAAATTAACCCAACTCGTTCAAAAAGAAATTATAGCGAAAAAATAAAAGACTGGTTCAGAGATTTTCTTAAACCAGTCTTTTAAAGTTTAACCTAGAGTAAGGTCAATGGTCGTGACTAGGATTCAGTTAATTTTAGCAGGGTTGATTTAAACGATTTTCTATCTACTCTTTCAACCTTTTGTCTAGAGGTATTTCGATAGCTCACCCGATTGCTATTATTAGTTATCCCTCCGGTATAAACTTCCAAAAGAACTCGGACACAGTCCACAATCCAAATATCCTTACTCTAGGTAATTTTATTTCAAGCTACAATTTATTATTTTCTTCTATTCATACCCCAAAACCCAAATTTTTGCAAGAAAAAATGTTCCCCTTGTTTAAGCGATAACAGAATTAAGGAAAACATTTTAAAAACATTAAGACAATAACTTGAATATTTCTTTAATCCAGTCTTGTTATATATCCAAATTTTGGACCGCTTTGGCGTGAGATTCTATAAAAAGCCGGCGAGATTCCACGTTGTCTCCCATTAACACTTCAAAAATTTTATCGGCTTCTTCAGCGTCCTTAACGCTGACTTGCTTGAGAATCCTGTTTGACGGATCCATTGTCGTCTCCCAAAGTTCGCTCGGGTTCATCTCGCCCAAACCTTTGTACCTTTGGACGGTGTAATTTTCTTTTCCTTTCATCAGTTTTTCTTTCTCGCTGTCATTGTAAGCGTAATGAATATCTTTTCCTTTGAAAATTTTATACAGCGGCGGTTGGGCGATATACAAATAACCTTGCTCTATCAAAGGCAAGTAATATCTAAAAAATAAGGTTAGCAACAAAGTTGTAATGTGAGATCCGTCCACGTCGGCATCGGTGGCGATTATTATTTTGTGGTATCTTAATTTGGAAATATCAAACTCGTCGGCAATGGCCGCGCCTAAAGCGATAATCAAAGCTTTGATTTCTTTGAAAGCCAGCATTTTGTCTAGGCTCGTTCTTTCCACGTTCAAAATTTTTCCTTTCAAAGGCAAAATCGCTTGCGTTCTTCTGTCTCGGCCTTGTTTGCTGGAACCGCCGGCGGAATCCCCTTCAACTATAAAAATTTCCGCCTCGCTGGCGTCTCTGGTCTGGCAATCGGCCAGTTTGCCCGGCAAAGTCAAACCTTCCAAAACGCCTTTTCTCAACACGCTTTCCTTGGCGGCCTTAGCGGCTTTTCTGGCCTTGAGCGCCAATAAAACTTTGGAAACTATGATGCGAGCGTCGCTCGGGTTTTCCTCCAAAAACGCCGAAAAAGCTTCGCCGAAGACGGACTCTACCGCCGTCCTGGCTTCCGGATTGCCAAGCTTGGCCTTAGTCTGCCCTTCAAATTGAGGCTCTCTTAACTTAATCGATATGACCGCCGTCATTCCTTCCCGCACATCATCTCCGGTAAAATTGTCTTCGTTTTCTTTGATGATATTATTTTTTCTGGCGTAATCGTTGATGGTTCTGGTAAGCGCCGTTCTGAAGCCGGTCAGGTGCATGCCGCCGTCCGGAGTCTTAATGTTGTTGGCAAAACTTATTTCTTTGATGTCTATTTCTTCAACATATTGAACGGAGCTTTCCACCATAATTCCTTCCGCCTCTTTCTCCACATAAAAAACTTTATCATGAATCGGTTTTTCTCCATGATTAAGATGTCTGACCAAGGACATCAGTCCGCCTTCAAAATAAAAAGTAAATGATTCCGCCGGCAGTTTCAATGAATCCAGATACAAAATTTTAGCGTCGTCTATTTTGCCTTCGTAACCCCTTAAATCCATCACTCTTATCCTTAATTTTTTGACCAAATAAGCCTGCTGGCGAAGATGGTTTAAAATTGTCTGGTAGTTGAATTTAATTTCCGAAAATATTTTCGGGTCTGGCTCAAAGGTAACGACAGTGCCGCGCAAATCGCTTGGACCGACTTTTTTAACTTTGGCTTGAGGCTCTCCGATTTTGTACTCCTGAATATGCTTGCCTCCGTCTTGGTGAACTTCCACTTTCAGCCAAATGGAAAGAGCGTTGACCACCGAAGCGCCAACGCCATGCAAACCGCCGGAAATTTTGTACGATTCACCGCCGAATTTTCCTCCGGCGTGAAGCGTAGTCATCACCGTTTCCAGAGCGGAAACGCCGGTTTGTTTGTGAATGCCCACGGGAATGCCTCGGCCGTTATCGGCCACTCTTACTTTATCACCGGGTAAAATCGCCACTTCTATCTCGTTGCTATGCCCGCCCATCGCCTCGTCGCGGCTATTGTCAAAAATTTCCCAAACCAAATGATGCAAACCATCCACTCCGGTAGAGCCGATATACATTCCCGGCCTTTTGCGCACCGGTTCCAAACCTTCCAAAATATAGATGTCATCAGCCGTATAATCGCCCTTTTTCGCCTTGTTTTTAGCAGGATTTTCCTTAGCCATAATGTTCTTTAATAATAGCATAATTTTATGCGCGCGCCAAATAAAAAGGCAGGATTTTAATCCTGCCTTGTGTAATAAATAAAATAAAAAAAACCACAAACTATCCTTTTAAAGAAAGTTTATTTAAGACAACGAATCCGTTTCTTTATTTCAAGAAATTCTTTGTAACTCACTCCTCCTTTCCCCAAGTAATCATCTTTTATCAACCCGTACTCGCCATGATAATCACTTCCGCCAGTGACAATTAATTTATGGTTGTCGGCGCAATTCAACAAAAATTTTCTGTAATTATCGCCATAAGGAGTATATACCTCAACCCCATCTAGCCCATCGCCCACCATTCGATCAAGAATCGCAGAAAAAATCTTTCTTGGATTTTCATACTTCTCCTTCAGCTTCTCCATAGTCTTGGTCGGATGCGCCCAAATAGCGATACCTCCCGACCGCCTTATGGCATTAATGGCTTCTTTCGTAGAAATATAATTCTCTCTCTCCACAAAAAAACTTCCGCCTTTTTTTAATTCTTTTCTGGCAATTTCCAGCGCTTCGGACGCTAGAACAGAAGTTAATAAGCTATTCATCCTGATCGCAATCAGCCAATACTTATTGGAAACCTCCGCCGGCAAATTAAAATGAGCTCTTAAGCTTTCCCTGGTAAAATTCGCCACCCCTTTTTCCCTAAAAAGCTCCAACACCTCCTTAATGTGTTTAATCCTTACATTAAGATTGTGTTCAAGGAGTTGATTATAATCGCGCAAAAGAATTTCCACATTAAAGCCATACCCCAACACATCAATAGTTTGGGGATGCGGTGTCGTGTCATCAGTGGAAGAAATTTCTATTCCCGTCATAGAATCAATGTCGTTTCTTTCGCAAAAGATCATAAATTCTCTTAATCCTCCAATCCTGTCATGGTCGGTAAGCACCGCCGCTTTAAGATTAGCTTTTTTGACAAGCCTGACCAGCTCACTGACATCATTTTTACCATCACTATGAGTGGAATGCATATGCATATCCGCTTCTTTCCTAATAATTTTATTCAAGGTATTTTCTCCTTTCAAAAAAGTTTATGTAAAACAACAAATCCGTTTCTTTCACAAATCTAACAAATTATCCTTAAACATGCAACTTATTTTTTAAATGTATTTAAATAAAAAAACAAAATGTTCCCCTTATTTTTGCTATCGCCTAAATAAAGGGAACATTTTGAAAATATATTTTGAGGGACTGAAAACAAAAAATCCCATTGTCCATATTTGGGCCGATCGGCTTATTTGTAGACAATGGGGGAATCGCGGGATTAAATTAGAAAAAAATATTTTTCTTTCTGGGATGAAATTTTTTATTTCCTTACTTCCCAATCTTCGTTGGCTTCAATGGCCTCAAATACTTTTTGCATAACGGCATTGATTTCTCCATCAGTTAGAGTTTTTTCCGGCGATTGGAAGATAAGATGAAAAGCCAAGCTTTTTCTTTCCTCATTTTCATAAACCCCCACACCATTACTGGTGTGGGGGTAAATATCAAACAAATCGGTGTCAATCAAAAGTTTTCCAGCCGTGTTTTCTATGACATCTAAAACATTTTCCACTTTTTCGTTAAGCGGAACGAAGACGGCAATATCTCTGACGATGGCCGGATATTTAGAAACCGGCTCGTATTCAACGCTTTCGTCCGCCAATCTGACCAATTCGTCAAAATCAAATTCAAAAGAATTGGTGTCTATGTGGCCTATTACCTTGTCGTCAACCTGGACTTCCGCCACCTTGTTGTCGTGATCTTTGTAAAAAAAATCGTCTACACCTAAACCGTTAAGCAATTCGTCGGCAACGCCTTTCATCTCGTAAAAGTCGGCCTTGTTGCTTACGGCGCCCAAAGCTAGCCTTTCTCCGCTTTTGGGAAAAATTTTTCCCAGCTCAAATATTTTTATATTCTTTAAATGCTTGCTGTTTTCTTTGACATTCGTCTCAAGCCCGCTCGTCAAATTAGTTCTTAAAAATTTCTTGTCTTTAGAGGGCGGATTTTGCAGTTCCCAATCGCCATTCTTGACAAAAGAATAATTATAAACTTCAGAGAAGCCGAGGCCGGCCATTATGTTCCTTGCCGCGAAAGCAAAAAACAAAGCATCGTTTCTCTTGGGCGGAACAAGCAAGCCCTCCGGCGATTTTTCCTTTATCTTTTCGTAGCCGTAAATACGGGCGACTTCTTCCGCAATATCTTCTTTAATTTTCAAATCTAGCCTTTCCGACGGCACACCGACGGAAAAAATTTCTCCTTTTTTGCTTATTTCCATTCCCAGCCGGCTTAAAATATCCGTTATTTCTTTTTCGGAAATTTTTACTCCCAGAATTTTTTCAAAATCGCTTTCTTGGATAAAAATTATTTCTCTTTCCTTCGGCTCCGGCAAAGAAATTTTTGCGTCCAATTTTAAAATAGCGGCAATGTCCCTTATCAATCCCCGATAATCAATATAATCGTAAGCGCGGTTGGGCAAAATTTTAGCGTTAAGTTCGTAATCATCGCCCTTTTTATCCACAGATTCCACTTCTTGCGAATGCATAGTCAAAAGCTCGGCCAATTTTTCCGGAGCCGGCAATTTTTCGTCAAAATGCGATTGTAACCAAGAATAATTTATTTTCATAAGGAATTTTTTACTTCTTGTGATTTTAAAATTGTTTCAAAAATCTTAAATCGCTGGAATAAAATAGTCGAATGTCGTCAATTTTGTATTTTATCATCGCCAATCTGTCCACGCTCATTCCGAAAGCGAACCCTTGCCATTCATTCGGATTTAGTTTTACATTGTCCAAAATTTTGGGATGAACCATTCCCGCTCCGGCAATTTCCAGCCATTTGCCCTTAAACTTCATATCCACTTCCACTCCGGGCTCAACGAACGGGAAATAACTGGCGCGAAATCTGATGTCTATATTATCGTCGTCGAAAAATCTTTGCAAAAATATTTTTATGACAGCTTTAAGATTGGCCAAATTTGTTTTCCTGTCCACCATCAATCCTTCAATCTGGTAAAATTGCGTTTCGTGAGTGGCATCGGTCGCTTCCATTCTGAAAACCCGCCCCGGAGATATTATCCGAAAAGGCGGCTGGTTGCGCTCCATATATCTTATCTGCACCGAAGAAGTATGGGTGCGAAGCAATAATTTTTTTTCATTATTTTTGAGATTTGAGATTTGAGATTTTAGTTCATTTTGGCGAAGCCAAAATGTGTCTTGCATCGCCCGCGCCGGATGGTCGGCGGGAATGTTCAGGGCGTCAAAATTATAATATTCGGTTTCCAATTCCGGCCCGTCGGCTACTTCAAAGCCCATAGACTGGAAAATGTCGCCGGCCTTATCCATCGCCTGCGTCAAGGGATGCAAATGCCCTCTTTCCATCTTCTTGCCCGGAGCGGTTACGTCTATGAATTTTTTTCTTTTGTCAGTCATTGTTGATATGCAATCATAATAACTGTTTTTTAACTTTTTTCCAAGGAAAAAGAAAATCCCAGACCTCCGGCTGGGATAAAAAATGTTTATTGTTTATATTTATTCCTTATACTATTAAACAAACAACATTTTGGGACACTGCCCTTCTTGCAAGCATAACTTGCAAGTACTACAAATAATTGGGCTTCTGTTTAGATACTCCATCATAAGCAGAAGCGCAATGGTAGAAATTTCTTGAGGGATGTCTATAATCCCCCCCTTCCCATTACATTTAATGTGGTATTTTCTACCGTCTAAAAAAGACAGTTCCACATTATTGTTTTTGCTTTTTTTCTTTAACTCCCCAAGCAAAAAACAAATTTTGTTCTCACTACAACCCTCAACGGTTGTTTTCACTGCCTCAGCGGCAGCACACCCCAATGGCACAATAAAAGAATTTTTTGTCACCGTCACCGTAGCCATTAAATTCTCCCTTTCTTCAAAAGACAAACTATCTTAACCCGCACTCATATCACGCTACTGCATTAAAAAATTTTTGTAATACAGACCCCCTTTCTCCTTCCTCAAAAATTTTCTACTGAATAATATAAGGAATATAATTTGTTTTAAAAGGTCAATTTAAACTAACTGCATTATACCAAAAAAATAAAACAACGCAACCGCCAGAAAAAGATATTAAAAATTACCTTCAAAAAATGTTCCTCTTATTTAGGCGATAGCATTTTTAAGGGGAACATTTTACTTCTTCAATATTTTCAGTTTTCATGACACTTTTACTGTTTAATTATGCGCCAGAGATTTTCCTTATTCTAAGCCGTTTTTCTAAGTGTGCATCTGTCAATTTGGTTGGAATATAGAAAATGTCATACGGGCTTATTAGACTGCTGATATGCTTCTTTTTCGTATTGATTGCATTGATATCCATTTTTTATGGACTCAAAACAATAAAGCAATGGAAATATAAACAGTGCTTTCATAAATTGCCCCACATGAACTATTTCGTGATCGTATGTGTCACTATCGGCCACATCGGACAATAACACTGTATTTCCCAGCACGAATCCCTTTACCTTGCGTCTAAGAAATATCTCGTTTATCCACAATCGTTTTACTCTTACAACTATTACAAACTATAGTTTATCCGTTTTAATGTCCCTAGGAAGCATTATCAATCTATAAAATAATCCCGCTAAGCTCCATGGAAGATTCAGAACAAAAGCGATTTTCTTCATGTTTCTACGCCCCGTGGCATTTCTTGTACTTCTTCCCAGAACCGCAAGGGCAGGTCGTTGCGTCCGACTTCTTTTTCCTGTAATTCTTCGAGTGTTTTTGTATCGTTTTCATCGGATTCTAGCAAAAGATCTCGTATTTTCTCTATGGTCTTTTTTTGTTTTGCCAATAAAATATCTCTTTCTTCTTCAAGTTGTTTAATTTCTTCTTTCACAGCTTCTGACGTTCCCGGCTCTGGAAATGTTTTCTTCTCAAAATCTTCCATATAATTTATATTACACTATTATATTAACCATGACAGCGCTTATATTTCTTGAAATTTATAAAATATCACATGAATAATTTGTCTTTTTTTGCATTTTAATGTTTTATATTAAACAAATTTTCAAATTTATTATTTTTCTTTGAAGATTTTATTTTTTCTGCCTTGACTTCTAAATGCCAAGGTGCTTTTTCTAAACTACTAGGTTTGTTTGTATAATTTTTAACCTTACCAAAACCACATTCCTCCAATAAATCTTTTAAAAGAGTGAAATAATAGCCAAATTTATGAATATCATAATCATCTTGTTGCCATCCAAACAAACTGCTGAAACCCCAATATCTGTCATTCTTCCCTCTTTTTTTAATATAAAAAGATTTGTGCGGACTTTTTAGAATTTGCCTTAAATGCCACAATAAATTAGGACAAATAATGTATATCTTCCCTCCTATTTTTAAAACTCGATTCCATTCCTCTAAAACCTTGACTGCCTCCCTCAAGCTAAAATGTTCAATTAAATGTCGCGAATAAATTTCATCGACGGTGCTATCTTTAAATGGCAGTTTATTTGCGTTACATACATAATCAATATGGGGTAATTTCCTTATATCACAATGTAAATACCCCTTTCGCAGTTTTCTTCCACAACCAACTTCTATTTTTATTTTACGACTTTCATTCTCCATAATCCATTACAACACCTTTTATAATTATTTCAACCGCCCGCAAAACTTCTTCTTTGAAAGACATTCTACGCCCCGTGGCATTTCTTATACTTCTTCCCAGAACCGCAAGGGCAAGGATCGTTGCGGCCGGCTTCTTTTTTGGAAGAACCGGCGACAGAAGGCGCAAGATTGGCCGAGACATTGCCTATCATCGGGCCGGAGTTGTGGATTTCCAAAACCGACTCATTTTTGGGCTCCGCCATTTGCCCGCCTGCCCGCCACGCATTCGCTGACGAAGCGGGCGGGCCGACTTTCAAAGCCATCTCGGCGATGGCGTTATCTATAGTCGCTTCCATCCGGATAAAAAGTCCCCGACCTTCGTTTTTGTATTCCACCAGCGGGTCTTTCTGCCCGTAAGCCCGCAAGCGGACGGACGACCTCATATAATCCATCGCTTCCAAATGTTCCACCCAAAGCATATCTATCGCTTGCAACATCAGCATCCTCTGGCTGTGGAAAAATTTACCATCGCCCAATTCCGCCCTTCTTTTTTCCAAAGCTTCAATCTTTTCCAGCCCGCCCGCTGGCAAGGCAGGATCGCTGGCAAAGATACTTTTCAATTCTTCCAAAACAAAATCGTTTTCTCCGTACAAAATTTTCTTTCTTCTGTCGTAAATTATTTTTCTCTGGTGATTTAAAACGTCATCGTATTCCAGCAAATGCTTTCTGGCGTCAAAATTGAATCCTTCTATTTTGGACTGCGCCGATTCAATCGCCTTGGAAAGCATTCTGTTTTCAATCGGCTGATCTTCGGGTATGCCCAGACGGCCCATCAAGCCCTTGATTCTGTCCGAACCGAAAACTCTCATCACATCGTCTTCCAAAGAAATATAAAATTGCGTTTCGCCCGGATCGCCCTGCCGGCCCGAACGGCCTCTTAACTGATTGTCTATTCTTCTGGCTTCGTGCCTTTCCGTGCCCAGCACGAATAATCCGCCCGATTTTCTCACATCCTCGGCTTCTCCTGTAACCGGCGGATTGCCGCCCAAAACGATATCCACGCCCCGCCCGGCCATATTGGTGGCGATAGTCACTCCGCCTTTTTTCCCGGCTTGAGCGACAATCTCGCCTTCTTTTTCGTGATGTTTGGCATTAAGAACGGTATGAGGCACGCCTTCTTTTTTTAGCAACGCCGAAAGATATTCGTTTTTGTCTATGGAAACGGTGCCGACAAGAATCGGCTGGCCGGTCTGGTGGACTTCTTTTATTTTCCCGGCTATGGCTTGGAATTTGCCTTTTACGGTTTGGAAAACCAGATCAGGCTTGTCTTGCCTCGCCAACGGTTTATTGGTGGGGATGCTTACCGTTTCCAGTTTATAAACTTTATGGAATTCTTCGGCGGAAGTGAGCGCCGTGCCCGTCATTCCGGCCAGCTTGCCATACAATCTGAAATAGTTTTGGAAAGTGATGCTGGCCAGAGTCCGCGACTCTTTTTGCACCTGAACTTTTTCTTTGGCCTCTACGGCCTGATGAAGCCCTTCCGACCATCTTCTGCCCGGCATCATTCTGCCAGTAAACTCATCTACGATTATTATTTCATTATTTTTTACCACATAATCTTTGTCCAGATGAAAAAGCGCCTTCGCTCTTATGGCTGTTTCCAAATGATGGACATATTTTATCCCTTTTTCTGTGTAGATGTTGCCGACACCCAGCGCTTTCTCGGTTTTCTCAATGCCGCTCTCCGTTAACGACACTGCTTTCATTTTTTCGTCCACGGTGTAATCTTCGTCCGCGTTCATTTTTTCCGCTATTTTGCTGAACATTATGTAAAACTGATCCGAGTCGGCGCTCGGCGCGGAAATTATAAGCGGAGTTCTGGCTTCGTCTATCAAAATGGAGTCAATCTCGTCCACGACGGCGAAATTGTAACCCCTCTGAACAACATCTCCGTCGCTATAAGCGATATTGTCGCGGAGATAATCAAAGCCGAATTCGTTGTTTGTGCCGTAAGTGATGTCGGCGGCGTAAGCTTCCTTTCTGGAACAAGGTTTTAGAAATTCGTGAACGACATGGAACGCGCCCGTAATGTCTCTTTCTTTGTCTAATTTATCTTCTGTGTTTTGAGTTTTAAGATTTGGGTCATATATGTAGCTGGCTTCGTGGTTGGTACAGCCGACCGTCAAACCAAGCGCGTTGTAAATCTGCCCCATCCAAACCGCGTCTCTTCGGGAAAGATAGTCGTTGACGGTTACCACATGGACGCCTTTGCCAGAAATGGCGTTAAGATACGCCGGCAAGGTGGCGACCAAAGTTTTTCCTTCGCCGGTTCTCATCTCGGCGATTTTTCCCTGATGCAAAATAATTCCGCCCAAAAGCTGGACATCAAAATGCCTCTGACCCAGCGTTCTTCGGGAGGCTTCTCTTGTCGCCGCAAACGCTTCCGGCAAAATATCGTCCAGCAACTGTCCGCCATTAAGCCTGTTTCTTAATTCCGCAGTTACGCCTTTCAAGTTCTCATCTGAAAGGCTTTTTATTTTTTCTTCCAAAGCGTTGACGGAAGAAACAATCGGTTCCAATTTTTTCAAAAACTTTTTGTTGGAATCTCCGAGTATTTTGGTTAAAAAAGACATAAGGTTTTGTTTTGTTCTTCTTTTTTTACAATGACATAACTGGCATTTTAATTTTACTGGACATCTCGTCGGAAATATTCCGCTTTTTGGCAACAAATCCGTTTTTTAAACTTTTTTCCATCAAAAAAAGATATTCTTTGTGCGCGTCGTTTGAATTTGACCACTCATTTGTCCACCTCATACCCGCCATAACATTTTTTTTGTAATCAATCTCAAAAATTTTTAAAACTTTGCCCGTTTCATTAAGAATCGCCTCCAGTTCTTTTTTTGTCGCTCTTCCGCCGGAACTGTAAGAAAGCAGTATGTATTTCGCTTTGGTTTTTTGAATAAGCTCTCTGATCGCCTCCATCGCCACAAAATTTCCATATTCATTTTTTCTAAACTCTTCAAATACGGAAGCCGAAACTAAATCCCTGGTGTCTTCTCTTCTGTTCACTTTCCCAAAAAGTTTCGGCTTGTCGTTCTTAATCACGGAAGTCCATATATGATAGTAGGATGAATACCTGACTCTGCTGGGAGGCATTTTTTCATTATTTGAACCGTAGGGCGGGTCAAAATAAGCGAGGTCGAAATAATTATTTTCTGTAACTTTAAAAATATCTTCTCTGCTAACTCTGTGTTTTCCATCCGTTTTTTTTAAATTGGGAAGTTTTAAAAATAAATCATTGTGAGACCTTTTAGACCACTCAGAAAGATATGACGCAAAGTGTCCAAGCGTGCTGTCCACGGCGTCAAGCGCAAAAAGCAAGCTCGTTAAAATAACCGACTTATCAATATCATTCAAATTAAAAGCTTCAATTCTATCTCTTATTGCGTCAAGTTTCCGCGTGTTTTTTTTCTGAAACGGCATCTTTGTTTCCATATTTTCGTCACCCCCATAATTAACCGTAAACCATCCGTCATATCCCTTGAGAGAATTGAGTTCATCTATTATTTTTTGATAATATCGCTTATCTTTATCATGAAACAAGAAACACTTCGCGCAAACTTCAGACCAATGCGACACATCGTTGGAAAAAACATCATAACCCGCTTGAGCAAATGCTTGACTCACCCTAGTTGAACCACTAAAACCATCCAATACGGTTTTTATTTCTAAATTTTTTACGCTTTCTAATATATAAGGAATGATCTTTAATTTTGAACCGGCATATTTTATTCCTTGTGTTTTTATGCCGGAAAAGTCTTTTTCATTAAATAGATTTCTTGTCATAATTATATTTTCTTTAACCTATCAATATCTTTTTGCAAGATATTATTGGCTTCTTTATGACTTTCTTCTGTGCTATTCAACGCAAGGCTAAACAATTTTACCAAAGTATGATTGTGGGAATAATCAATCCAACCATTTGTAATGCTGTCAAAGTAAGGAGTGGCATTTTTTGTGTTTGTCCAAAGTCCTCTTTGAAGCGCATTCGCAGACGCTCCGCCATAGCGGACCTCGCAAATATAATTATTTTCATCATCTAAAAACATAAAAATCGGATGCATTCTTGATTTGCCTGTTTTTTTGCTTCCAAAACTTCCCCCCTTCCCAATATATAAAATACGCGCAGTGTTTTTGATCGCTTTTTCGTGATCAAAAATCATAATGTTGCACCGTTTCTTTGTTTCATTGTAAATAAGAGGCATAACATTTATATTATTAAAATCAGAAAATGCCTGCGATGCGAATATCTCCGCTATTTTTTTCTTGCTTTTAATATCCTTGCCTTGTTTCTCAAGATACGGAAACATTTTTTGATTACTGTCTGTTGATAGTTGCAATGGGCCGTCGCCATAAGCTTTTAAACTGACTGGAAATTGCATTTTTGTAACATCGTTAATAATTACAATATCCTCCTCGCGCTCTTTGGTGCGGAAAAGATCTTTACCGACATGTATGCTTTTAAAATCATACATGAATTGATTGATAAACTCGGCAATGCCTATTTCCGCCAAATCTCCATGAGTTTTGTTGCCAATCAATCTCATAGTAAATATGTTGGATAATGTATTCACAACCAAATGACGGTGTTTGCTTGCCAACAATTTAAATCTTTTTTTAAAATCTTTATAGGGTTCCATAATTTCATTCTGCGCTACCTGATTTTTGGCGCCCGAAATCCGATAAAGGCCACGGCAACCGTGCCGATGATAGCCGCAAAAAGAGCCATTGAGGAATCAATCTGCGAATTATTTATGATTATATAGGCCGAACCGAACCACATTGCCGCTAAAGTTACTCCCACCCAAGGATATTTCATATATTTTGATATTTAATGTTAATTAAAGCTTTTTAAGCAAACTTCTTATCTCCGGATACCTTTCCGCGTAATAAAAAACCATTTCTATTATTCTTTCTTTCATAACCGCCACTTTTTCCCTGTGCGTTACCGAACTTTCCGTAAAAGCCTCCCAATCGTCGTTGAGGGATATTATGTTTTCGTCTATTTCTTTCCAGTTAGCTTGGTTTCTCACGATACTTTCAACTTCTTCAACGGAATGTTCCTCAAAGAAAGACCGCATCGCTTCCATTATGTCAAATCGCGGAGATATTTGCAAAGCCACCATATCGTCAATAACCAGTCCCCTGAAAAACAAAATAATGTCCAAAGGAAAATGAACTCCGTATTTTTCCGCTTTTTTGACCAATCTTAAAAAAACCATGGCGGCGGATTTATCCTTATAATTCGTTTGGCTCGCCTCGCTGGAGCCTTGGCGAAGCGGGCCGTCTTTTATCGCGCCAAACCACGGTTCCATAATTTCCCGGACTTCTTTTTTGAAATCAGAAATAATTATTTCTTCTATTTTTTCCATAATTTCTTCAACGATTTTCTGTTTCTTCGGCTCAACCCTAAAATAAGAGTTAATCTCGTACTTAAAATTTTTTTTGCCATACTCAAGCAAATGTTTGGTCGTCATTTCAATATCTTTGATGGAAATGGCGTGGACGAACTTCAGAAGAATCAGTCTGTTTTCTTTTTCCGCCTCGCCCACTATGCCGAAATCAAAATAAGCCAACTTGCCGTCGGGGGAAATATCATCGCCCGGCAAGAGAGCTAAATTAGCCGGATGCGCGTCGGCGTGGAAAAATCCATTTATAAAGTACTGCCTCATAGCGTCTTTTATCAGATACAAAGCCATCTGGTCGGGATTAATTCCTTTCTCCATAAGCTGTTCCGGGCCGTATTTGCCCAAAACAACATCTAAAACGGAAACTCCGTCCGAAATGAACTCCTGGATCAAAACTCTAGCCGAAGTGTATTCCTGATATTGTCTCGGTATAACGGTGGTCGGCGTTCCTTGGCTGTATTTCAAAAAAGCGACGGCGTTGTTTGATTCGTGCCTGAAATCAAGCTCTCTTTTCGTCCACCTGACGAAATCATCGGCGACTTCTTTGACGCTCAACGAAGAAGTCAAATTAAACAAATCAATCAGCGAAGCCAAAAAAGATATGATTAAAAAATCGGCCTCAAAAACTTTTTCAATACCGGGACGGCGAATTTTAACCGCCACTTTTTCGCCGCCCGCTTCGCCGCGAGGCGAGTTTTTCAGAACAGCTTCATAAACTTGGGCTATTGAAGCCGAACCTATCGGATTTTCATCAAAAGATTTGAAAAACTTTCCCGCCGTTTCGCCGATATCTTCCGTAAAAACTTTGTGAATTTCAGAAAATGGCGCAATTGGCATATTGTTCAGCAGTTTAAGAAGTTCCAACGTATAATCCGCCGGCAAAAAATCCCGGCGCAAAGCCAATATCTGGCCAAGTTTTATAAACGCGCCGCCCGATTCTTCAAAAAACAACTTTAAGCGTTGCGGCCTGGTCAATTTCGGTTTAATCAAAATTTTAAAAGCCGTTTTTAAAATATGAAACAACCTTTCGCAAAATAAAGTCGCACTTTTGAAAAACATAAAATTAAATTTATCAGGCGGCCGATTTAAAACCTATGTAGGAAACAGCCACCGTCGTCAATACCAGAAAAATATAAAAATTGTTCGGATTGGCCAGTTTATCCGACATTATAAGGATTATGGACGATGTCCATAGGGCGACAATGGCAAAACTTACCCATGCGTATCTCATAAAAAATTAATTTTAACTTATAATATATTTCCGCCCAAGGAAGGCCGGCAAAGCTATACTCCAACACATATCCTATGTGAGCGCTTTTCGCCGGCCATCGTTGGAAAGAACTGATTAGAGTATAACAAATGAATAACAAAATAAAAAGCCTTGTCTTATCTTTGTCAGATAAAATCAAGGCTTTTTGCTTGAAGCGTCCTATGGTATTATGTTTATTTTCGGCGCAAGCCAAAACATAATACCAAAAACCAAAGCAAGAATAATCCAATACAGATTTTCTTTTACAGCTTCATAAATTTCGATTAAGCAAGTTTTCATTTTTTACCTCCCTTATAAAATTATTAAAGAAATAAAATAAGAATTAATTTACTTTCCAGTATATAAAATTTCCGCCAGTTTGTAAACAGCCACGCCGAAAGCCACCGAAACATTAAGCGATTCTTTTTTGCCGCGCATCGGGATTTGGATTATCTTGTCCGATCTTTTAAGAATTGTTTTCGGCAGACCATTTACCTCTTCGCCTAGAATCAAAGCCATCGGCTTTTTAACCGGTTTAAATTCATTTAAAGAAACAGCTCCTTTCGTTTGTTCCAAGGAAACAATCTTCGCTCCTTCTTTTTTAAGCTTGTTTATAACCCGCCAAGTTTCTTTGCGTTTTTCCCAAGCCACAAAATTCTCCGCGCCCAAAGAAACTTTTTCTATGTTCGGATGAGGCGGCGCTGGCGTTATTCCGCACAAAAATATTTTAGAAACTCCGGCCGCATCGGCCGTCCTGAAAATTGAGCCGACATTGTGCCGGCTCCGTATGTTGTGGCAGATGATAAAAATTTCTTTTTTGTTCATTCGGACTGGAAAAACATCCGTTTTATTTTTGATTATTTTGTTTCAAGCGTCAAAACCCTTCTTTCCAACAAAACAAAATCGCCATGATCAACCTTTTTATCCAAAATGTCCTTTATAACTTCAACATCTTTTTTTATTATGACGATATCATCTTTCATTACGTCAATACCTTCTTTCATTTCAGCGATCATCTCCGTATGAGAATCAAGCTTTCGGTTAATGCCGGAATATTGTTCGGCCGCGGCCTGCGTTTGCGATTGAAATTCTTCCCGCCATCTTTCGTCTTATAAATTTTCTTGTCAGTCCAGTGTTTCCGCCACTTTTTTTCTATTTTTTTATGGTCGTATTTTTTCATAAATAATCGTCTTAGATACTCGCATAATACAATAAAATTTTATTTTACTCAATAAAAAAGTGCCAACCCAATAAGAGTTGGCACATTGTAAAAACAGGGAACAAAAGGCCGAGACATTTATCTTTTATAAATCTTAATCCTATATGAGAAAAAACGGAATACAAAGGATTTTCCAGAGATTGTTAAGAATGCTATTGTTCCTGTTGCTATCAAGAATATTATCATGCAGAACAAGGGTACTTTGTTTTCAAATTTGTCAGTAAGATAAAAAAAAATTATTGAAAAAAAAGTAAACGACATTAGACAAAATAAGAAAAAAACCAAAAAACCAACCCTCTGGATTGCATCCGTCCTTGAAATTTCTAGATTTTCTTGAAACTTTTTTACTAACCCCGATATTATTAACATAACTCCTCCTTTTTAAAGAACCCTCTTATTTAATTCGGACACATGTCCGAATTTACTTCATTTTAAAACTAGCATATTTTGCTTACTAAGTCAATCTTGCCGGGTAATGTCTAAACACTTCTGACACTTTTGATAGATTAGTGGTTAATGTCTATTAAAATGTCAAAAAACATAAAAGAGGAAAGGTATAGGTGGATCAGTCCGATACTGGACAAGGAGGTATCAATA
>Ga0209212_1001092_pt1 | contig 46392 bp, 39 predicted proteins | sample RifGroC2_FD_183996 | JGI IMG/M metagenome (GOLD analysis project Ga0209212, IMG submission 183996) | Groundwater microbial communities from Rifle, Colorado, USA - Groundwater C2 (SPAdes) (version 2) | ecosystem: Environmental > Aquatic > Deep subsurface > Groundwater | place: Rifle, Colorado... | reverse complement strand
TGTTTGCGGATATCCGATTTTTCGGAGCTGAAATACTGATGGCCGCCACACATTCTCCATTGGAGCTCAGTACCGGTGCGGCAACACAGTAAACCCCCAGAAGGGTTTCCTCATCATCGATGGCCACCTTGTTGACCCTGACCTTTTCGATTTCTATAATCAGCGCGTCTACGGAACTAATCGAATGCGCGGTATATTTTTTGAGCGCATTTTCCCGACCGTAAATTCGCCGGATGTCGTTATTACTAAAGTATGAAAGTAATATCTTGCCGGTTGCGGCACAGTAACCGGGGAATCGTGAGCCAGCCGGGGCTGAAATGCGAAGCATCTCTTCGGATTCCAACCGGTAGATGTAGCGAATTTCATTATATTCCCACACGGCCGCGTTAACCGTTTCCTTGCACGTTTCGTAGAGATCCATAAGAAAGGGGGCCATGGCCTTGCGAAGGAATTTTTCCTTTTTGGGGGCCGTTCCGATTTCCAGCGTCCGGACACCAAGACCGTACATTTTCGTATTGCTGTCCTGCTGGAAAAATTTTCGTGCCTTAAGGGTGCTGAGGATTCGATGAACCGTTCCTTTACCCATCTCAAGTTTCTGGCTGATCTCCGTAATGGAGAGATCCCGGCCCTGGTAAAGCACCAGTTCCAGAATTGAAAGCGCTTTTTCAAGTGAGGTCACTCGGTATTTATTTGCGGGATTTGACTGAATCTTCGATTTTGATGGTATTGGTTTGATGGTAAAATCCTCCCGACCTGAATGTTCTGTATATTGGGAAAAGGAGGGTAGTCAGTTAGCTCCACCTGCCTTCAGATGTTGTGGCAAGGGCATTCAGGAAAGTATGAATTTAGCAACATCTGGATGTGGTGGTCGCAATAACTAAAGCTGTATCTATATAATATATTGGCGATACCTCCTCAGCGATGCAGTAAACAAATGGTACTTCCTGGAGAAGCAGGAATAGTGCAGCCACAAGATATTGACGATGGTGGAGCTAACCGACTACCCCCCTTGGAATAAATTCTTACCATTCAGAAAAGTAAAGTCAAGCAAAATGTTCTGTATATTTAATATTGAATTCTAATATACGGAACCAGTAGTGTTTCAATGTTAATCGAATAGAGTAAATTGGTTACAAATTACCCTTTCTGATTCTTGGGATTGAATGATTGAAAGAGCCCCTAAATTGAGTGTTTTTTCGCAAACCGTCACACTCAAGATCTGTAGAATTCTGTAGAGACTCAGGTCCAAGTGCAGCTGTTTTTTGACAATTGCCACCAGCACGTAAACGGCGATTGCTATCCAGACTTGGGTCTTGACTGCATTCTCGGTGGTTCCATAAAATGCTTTGATCCGAAGGTGCTGCTTGATCCATTTGAAGAAGAGTTCGATTTGCCAGCGACACCAAAACAGTTCGGTAATATCCGTCTGGCCCCGGAGCTTCCCCGTTATCTCCTGTGCTGTCTCAATGGGACCTTTAATAACCTTTTCCTCCCGCTGTCTTCTGGATGGCGGCGTTAATGTCCGGCGAGAGAAGACCGATGAAAGCGATACGGACATTGTCAACCTTTTTGATCACGAAGGGGGGGAATCGGCGTGCCGAGAGACACCATCGAGATCCGGGACAAGCTGGTAAATGCATTGTATAAGCTGTCGTTTATATAATTACTGTCCGGTAAAATATCAGACATTGCCCATGAAAAAGCCGTGACCGTTGCGCGGCTTTTTTCGTCGTATCTGCATTCAGATCAGTGCGAAGACGAGCATCGCCAGCGAAAGGAAGGTGAGAACCGCGACGGTCAGCCAGGGGAGGATGTTCATGACGAGGCCGTTCGTGTATTTCCCCATGATCCGCCGGTCATTGACCAGCAGAAGCATGAAGACAAGGATGACGGGAAGGATCGCCCCGTTGACGACCTGGGAGTAGAACATGATCCGGATCAGCGGCATGTCGGGCAGGAGGATGATTCCCGCACCTAGGAGAACCATCAGCGAGTAGCGGCCGTAGAACTGGGGGGCCTCCAGGAACTTGCAATTCAGGCTGGATTCCCACCCGAAGGCCTCGCAGATCGTGTAAGAGGTCGAAATCGGCAGGATGGAGGCGGCAAACAGCGAGGCGTTCAGGAGGCCGAAGGCGAACAGCCAGGAACAGTATTCCCCCGCAAGCGACGCCAGCGCCTGGGCGGCGTCCTTGGCGCTTTCGATCTTGATGCCGTTCTGGAAAAGGGTCACCGCGCAGAGCATGATGATGAAGAAGGCAACCACATTGACCATGACCGACCCGAAGATCACATCCATCCGGGTGTACGGGTAATCCTCCGCCTTTAAACCCTTGTCCACCACGGAAGACTGGAGGTAGAACTGCATCCAGGGTGCGATGGTCGTCCCGATCACGCCCACGGTCATCGTCAGAAAGCCCGAGTCCATCCGGATCGTCGGTTTCAGAAAGGAAGAGCCGATCGCCCCCCAGTCGGGCCTGCCCATGAAGCCGGAGACGATGTAGGAGAGATAGAAGACGCAGGCCACGAGAAAGACCTTCTCCACGGACTTGTAATTCCCCTTGACCACCAGCCACCAGACAAAAGCGGCGCTGAATGGCACGGAGATGTATCGGCTGATGCCGAAAATTTGCAGGCTCGCCGCAACGCCGGCAAATTCGGAAATCGTGTTCCCGAGATTGGGATATTGAATCCGGAGATGGCGATAATGTGGCTGGTGCCCGTCCGGTTGAAGCGTTCCATGACCTCTTTCGGGATCTCCTTCTGATCGCCGAGGATCATCGCCTGAATGATCCTTCCCTCTGTTCCCGGCGCTGCTTGCATAATGGTCCCCCGTATCCGATCACGGAAATGCTCGAGCCTCGTCCGGAATGGATTTCCCCTTTCCCTGCGCAGGACGACAAATCCCGAGGCGTCATTGATGTTTCCACGCACGAGAAGACCTTGAAAACGCAGATATCTTTCGTAATCGAAGCCGCCGGGATTGTTGAAATTGTGCGGCGCCCTGAGTCGGGAATGGAAACGGATGACATCCCCGTAGCGGAAGGGGTAGGGCTCGTGGATGTTCAGGAGGACACGCCCCGAGACCGGTACATATTGCCCGTTGCGGATGATCCGGAAGGCCGAGACGACCAGCTCCGTTTTCTCAGGCGATACCTGAGGGTTCTCACGGATAATCCCTTCTACCGTGATCTTCCGCTCGCCCGAGAAACGGCTGATGTGGTCATTCCCGGGATCATAACGGAGGTACAGATTCATGTCGAGGATGCCGAGAAGAAACAGGGAAATGAACAGGGAAGGGTAATAAAGCCGGTCCCATTTTTGGTTGCGCGACAGGAGGATCAGGAGCAGCCCCGCAACCAGACAGATCTGAACTGGGAAGTCTTGAAGCGCGAAATTACTGGAGAACGCTATTCCCGCGATGAGCGCAATCAGTAGAAGGAGGAATGGTCTTGGCATTGCACGACCACCGTATCAGGTTTTTACGCAGGCCGGAAAATGAAAAGACAGATATGCATTTTGCTGGAATCATAGAGAGAAATCGCCGGGATGTCAACAACAACTCTTCTGTCGGCGGAAACCTTGCGGAGAGGAGGTCGCGGGGTTATGTTTAGGAGAACATTCTTTCCCATCAACGATGTTGACTTTTCATGGCACTGAAAGTAACTTGGGGCTAATCCGGCAGGCAACCACTCTTTGATTCCTGCCGTCCCATGAGTCAGTGAGAAAAATGACCGATAAGCCCTTGCTTCCGGAAAACATGACATCCCGCCTCCGCTTGCTGATGCTTGCGCGAGTGGCCATCGTAACCTTCCTTCTGGGGATTGCCGCGTTTATCGACATCAAGGGGATGGAGCCCTTTTCGGCGATCTCGGCAACCGCATTATTCAGGACGATCATTCTGACCTATATCCTCTTTATCCTCTACCTTCTCCTTTTGAAATATGTACGGAACCTTTTGTTGAATATCTACACTCAGAGTCTCTGCGACGTCCTTCTAATCACCGGCATGATATATGCCACGGGCGGCATCCGCAGCATCTATTCGGCCTTTTATCCGCTCGTCATCATCTATTCGGTCCTCTTTCTCGGGAGAAGGGGAGGACTGGTCATCGCCTCCGCCTCCGCCATCTTATATGGTCTTTTTGCAAACCTGGAGTTCTACGGGGTGATTTATCCCCTCCATTCGATTCCCGTATATGACAAGCTTCTGGACACCGGCTATTTTATCACCAGGATTTCCACCCACGTCCTTTCCTTCTATCTTATTGCCTTTCTCACAAGCTTCGTCGTAGAACAAGAGAAGCAGACCAGAACCCTTCTGGCAAGGAAGCAGAGCGACTTCGATCAACTCAATCTTCTGCACCGGAGCATCATCGAGTCGGTGGACACAGGCATCCTGACCGTCAATAAGGATGGGAAGATCAAGTCCCTCAACCGCGCGGCCGCCGAAATCACCGGTTTCTCTTTCAGTGAGGTCATAAACCAAAATTTCTCCGATGTTTTCCCGGACTTTCCCGTCCTCAGGGAAAAACAGAACGCCGCTGAGTACAGACCGGTTGCGAAAACCCATTTCGAAACCTCATTTCACACTGGTGATGGCAGGAGTCTGCTCCTGAGTTGCTCCGTCTCTCCCCTCCGGGATCATGAAAACGTCGAGATCGGGAACATCGTTATCTTCCAGGATTTGACGGAAATCAGCGAAATGAGGGAATCCCTTGAGAAGAGCCGGAGGCTTGCCTTCATCGGCGAGGTGGCAGCCGGTCTTGCGCATGAGATCCGGAATCCGCTTTCCTCCATCAGCGGCTCGATTCAGATGCTCATGCAGGATCCTTCCCACAAGGACACCAATGAAAAACTGATGCAGATCATCCTCCGGGGGAAGGATCATCTGGAAAACTTCCTGAAGGATTTTCTCCTTATGGCGAGACCCGCCCCCGGCATCCGGGAGGAAATCGACGTCGTCAGTACGATCAGGGAAGTAGTAGAGTCCCTTCGCTGCACTCAGGATTGGCATGAACCTCTGGAAGTCGTCATGCGTCTGCCGGACACGCCGCTTTCCATCAATGCCAATAGGACAGAAATCAGACAGGTCATCTGGAATCTGGTTCTCAACGCGGTTCAGGCAATGCCTCAAGGAGGCGTTCTGACGATTGAAGCGCGTCCCGCAAAGATCAATGAAACAGAGGGCGTCGAAATCAGGATCATCGATACAGGCTGCGGCATCGACAGGCAGGATCTCACAAAGATCTTCGAACCTTTTTATACGACCCGGGAAACGGGGACAGGGCTGGGGCTGGCGGTGGTCGGCCGGATCGTGGAAGGATACGAGGGGAAAATCCATGTTCAAAGCAAATCGGCGGAAGGAACCATCTGCCGGATATGGTTTCCCTGCCGGGTTAGCCCTGCGGAAACGGTTGTTGCTTAGAGGAAAGGAAGGAGAATCATGGCCAGGATCCTCGTGGTTGATGACGACCAGGGGATGAGGGAATTTCTGGAGATTATGCTGACCCGTGAGGGATACAGGGTCACCACCGTCGGCGATGGCGGAAAAGCCCTCAACCAGTGTCGAAAGGAAAAGATCGATTTGGTCATAACGGATCTCAGGATGCCTAAGATGGACGGGATCGGCTTCCTCCGGGAAATCAAGGATATTTCTCCCGAAACAATGGTCATTCTGATTACGGCCTATGCGTCCGGGGAAACGGCCCTAACAGCCATGAAGGAGGGGGCATACGATTATATCGAAAAGGATTTCGCAATCGAAGATCTCAAGCGGATAATCCAGAACGCCCTGACCAGGAGAGGAGAGAAGCAGGGCGACGCCCTTTTCCGTAAGGAAGTGGAGGATGCAGTCTGTTTCGGGAACATGATCGGCAACAGTCGTGAGATGCTCAAGGTCTATGGGACAATCAAAAAGGTGGCCGACACCCCGGCCAATGTCCTGATCCTTGGCGAAAGCGGAACGGGCAAGGAACTGGTAGCCAGGGCCATTCATGAAAACAGCTCCCGAAGCGAGATGCCCTTCCTGGTCATCAACTGCGGAGGCATACCGGAGAACCTCCTGGAAAGTGAGCTTTTCGGTTACAGCAAGGGCGCCTTTACCGGGGCCTATTCCGACAAGGCCGGGCTATTTGAAGTCGCCCAGGCGGGAACCGTATTTCTGGATGAGATTTCGGAACTTCCGCCGCTTCTGCAGGTCAAGCTCCTGAGGGTTGTCCAGGAAAAGACTTTCCGCCGTATCGGAGGGTCGGACGATATCCGGGTCGATGTCCGCATCATCTCCGCCACGAACCGCAATCTGGCGGATCATGTGAAGTCCGGCTTTTTCAGGGAAGACCTCTATTACCGCCTCAATGTGATCCCGATCCATCTGCCTCCTCTTAGGGAGCGCAGGGAGGATATCCCGATCCTGACGAAGCATTTCATTGAGAAGTATTCACGGGAATTCAGCAAGGAGATAAAAACGATATCCGCCTATGCCCTGGAGTTGCTGATGCAGTATCCTTTTCCGGGCAATGTCCGGGAGTTAGAGAACATCATCGAACGGAGCATCGCCCTGGAGACCTCAAACATCATCCTTCCGGAGAATCTTGTCCTGCCCCCGGGCGTCGAACCCAAGGGCTGCTTCCCCATCCCCGAACTGCCTGACGCCGGACTCAACCTCAACGAAGAATTGGCAAGAATCGAAAAGGGCCTGATCGAAAAGGCGCTCAAGAAGGCAGGCGGTTCCAAAACCAGGGCAGCGGAACTACTCAGTATCACTGACGATTCTCTTTATTACCGGAGCGAGAAGCTGGGCATCCGCCCCCGATCGTGAAACTCGCTTTTCTCGCAAGATGAGGCTGTAAAACCGTCGATAAATTCGATGCCTCCTACTGGGAGGGGGGCGTCGTGGGGATGATCATGGAGAAGGCGATGATCCGCGCCCAAGAAAAATTCAAGGAGGTCAATCGGGAAACGATAAACCGCGCCATGGAATCCTTCCGCGAGGAGGATTTCGGCGGTCTGGTCCCCGCCGTAACATACACCCCGACGGATCACGGCGCCTCTTTCAAGGCGCGGATCGTCCAAGTGAAGGAGGATGCTTCCTGTATCCCTCTGACCTATTTCTATGTCCCCGGGAAGGAAAAGATCAGCCTCCAGAAGTAACAAACAATTCTTGCGGAGAAAGAAAAACAGTTCCCTCTCTTAACAGGCACGCTGCCCCAGATTCTAAGCGCTCAGGCGGCTCGCTTCGGCACTAACGGGGTGGCGATCCGGGAGAAGGCCTACGGCATCTGTCAGACCTATAACTGGCAGGACTATCTGCGTTACGTAAGACAAGCCGGTCTGGGGCTCATTGCCCTCGGTTTCCGGCGCGGGGAAGCCGTGGGATTGATCACCGACAATCACCCCGAATGGCTTTTTTCGGAACTGGGAGTTCAGGCGGTTGGGTGCGTCACCCTGAACCTCTTCACGTCGGCCGTCGTGGAGCGGCTGTCGGCCTCTCTGAACCGCATCCGCGCAACCTTTGTCATTGTCCAGGACCAGGAGCAGGTCGACAAGATGATCGCCGCCCCGGGAAACTCAGCCATGTGCGTAACGTCGTCTTTATCGATCCGACGGGGATGAGCTTCAGCGGAGACGATCCCTGGCTGGTCTCCTTCCACGATCTGCTCTCCGGGGGGGAGAGACTCGATTGCGGCAGGCCCGAACTCTTTCCCGGTGAATTGCACCGGGGAAATCCCGAAGAAACAGCCATGATGATCCAGACCTCCGGCACAACGGGCATGCCGAAACTGGCCATGCTGTCGCACCGGAACCTGACGGCTATGGGGGAAAGCTGGATCAGGGCCGTCTCCATCCAAGCGGGAGAGAACTGGATTTTCATTTCGCCGCCAGCCTGGATTGTCGATCAGATGTGGGGTTTGGGCGTGGCGCTCTTCGGTGGGATGACGATGAACTTTCCGGAAACACCGGAAACGGTTCTGGAGGACTCCCGGGATATCGGCCCCTCGCGGATCATCACCTCGTCCCGTTTCCGGGAGGAACTGGCTTCCCGGATCCGGGTCCGGATGGGGGATGCGGGCTGGGTCAAACGTTGTCTCTTCAGCGAAGCCGAGCGCGTCGGACGGGCGGTCGTGTCCCGGCAGGTTTGCAAGGAACCGACGCCGCCGCTCATCAGAGGGCTTTATCATCTGGCCGCCATGATTATATATCGTCCCCTGCTCGACCGGATCGGCTGTGCGAACTTCCTGAGCGCCTATACGGGAGGCCATCCCATCAGTCCCGACGTGATCAGTTTCTTCCGGGCGATCAGTCTGAACCTGAAGCAGTGTTACGGGCTGACCGAAGGAGGGGGAATCTTCCAGATCCAGCCGGACGAGGAAGTCAAGCCGGAAACGGTCGGAACGCCTCTACCCGGCGTTCAGGTCCGGATCGCGGAAGACCAGGAAGTGCTGGTCTCCAGCCGTGCCATCTTCCAGGGGTATTACCAGGATTATCAGGCTACCGAGGCGGCATTCACCCAGGGCTGGCTGAGGACAGGCGATGCAGGGTATCTCGACCGGGACGGCCATCTGATGATCATCGGCCGCAAGGAGGAGATCATCCGCAACAAGAGCGGAGATGCCTTTTCCCCTGATTTCATCGAAACCCGACTGAAATTCAGCCCGTTCATCAAGGAGGCGGTCATCTTCGGAGAGGGGCGGTCCTTCCTGACCGCCATGATCAACATCGATTTCGGCAATACCGGAAGCTGGGCGGTAGAGAGGATGATTCCCTACACGACTTATATGGATCTCTCCCAGCAGACGGCGGTGGAGTAACTGATCCTCAAAGAGGTCCGTGTAAAGGGAAAGATCCGTTATCGGGACGGACAGATCGGCGAGATCGATGCCTTCGTTCGCGTCATTGAGGTTTTATAAGGAAAGGGTATCCATGATCATCGGAACGCTTTTTCTGATCCTTTTTGGACTGTTCTTCAAATTCTCCTCCCAGGGGATCTATATGCGCTCTATCGCGCACAACCAGAGGGCCGCTCTGTCGCTCGGGGTTCACGTCAAGCGGGTCTTTGTCCTCTCCTGGGCGATTGCGGCGCTGGTCGCCGGGATGAGCGGCATGGTGCTGGGAATTATCAACGGGGTAAACGTCCACGATCTCTCCGCGATCGGCCTCAAGGTCTTCCCCGTCGTCATCCTCGGCGGACTGGACAGTATGGACGGCGCCATCATCGGCGGGATCATCATCGGGCTTCTGGAAACATTCACCGGCGGATATATTTCGCCTTCATTACGCGACGTCGTCCCCTACATCGTGCTGGTGCTGATTCTACTGTTGAAACCTTACGGTCTGTTCGGACTGAAGGAGATTGAACGGGTCTGATATATGAGAAAACTCCAAATGCATCCCTGCGGAATTTCCGCGAACGGTATCAGCAGGAACTTGCGGTCTTTACGACCGATTTCGTGCGTATCTGGACCGGGATCGGCATTCTGCTCCTCATTGCGCTCGTCCCCCTGTCGGCAAGCACCTACATGCTCTATATCTTCAATATGATCGGCCTTGCCGCCATTGCCGTGATCGGCCTCAACATCCTGATCGGTTTCACCGGCCAGATCTCCCTTGGGCACGGCGCCTTCTTCGGTGTCGGCGCCTATGCGGGGGCTATCTTCTCCACCGCCCTCCATCTGCCGATGCTCCTCTGCATCCCGGCAGCCGGGCTGACGACCGCCCTGGTCGGCATGATCTTCGGCATCCCTTCCGGCCGCCTGAAGGGACTTTATCTGACGATCGCGACCCTGGCGGGCCAGTTCATCATCGAGTATGTCCTGATCCACTGGGAATCCCTCACGAAAGGAACCATGGGGATCACGATCTTCCGCTACAAGCGCCTCTCCTTCGGAATTAGTTCCTTTTACGCCGGCTTCGCCGGCGCCCTGTGGGCATTCTACATGGGCAGCATCACGGCGGAGCCCTTCAATCTCGGCCTTTCCGTGGAGTACATCGCTATGGTCATCATCGGCGGGCTGGGAAGCATCTCCGGTTCCATTTTCGGCGCCGTTTTCATCACGCTCCTCAACGAAGCGCTGCGCTTCATGGCTGGCACCATGATGAATTCAGGCCTATTCTCGACATCGGGGCTGTACATAGCCCTCCTCCGGGAATTTGTATTCGGACTGGCCATCGTCCTGTTCATCCTCCTGGAGACCCGCGGATTGGCGGAGTTATGGCGGATTATCCGTTCGAACTTCCGCCTCTGGCCGTTTTCTTATTAAAGGGTTTCTTTTTATGGACCGGATTCTCCTGCAACTGAACAATATTTCCGTCGTCTATTCAGATGTCATCCAGGTGCTGAAGGGCGTTTCGCTTTCCGTTGAGAAGAACCGCATCGTCTCGCTCTTGGGAAGCAACGGAGCGGGAAAGACCGCGACCCTCAAGGCGGTGTCCGGACTCCTGAAGCCGGGAAACGGCAAGGTGACGGACGGGACGATCCTCTATCAGGGAAGCGAAATCCAGAATACCGTCGCCGGAAACGGTGGCTGTAGGAGCATTTTACGCAAGTCTTGAATCGTTCGGCGAAAACAATATCCTTGACACCGGACCTTTCAGCGCTTATAAGCATCGACCGGTATTCGAACCTTCTAGAAGATGCCCTACTGGTTTATTCCGGGAGCATGCACTTTGCATGACCGTAAAGAACAGGAGACACCTTGCGGACGATGGGACATGACATTAAGTAATGACGGCACAGTAAAGTGCATTTTTCTCCAGACGCCCACCGAACAACAGATCGGGCAGATCATCGAGCTCTACCAAGCGCAGGGGTGGTGGAACCCATCCGATGAAGTCAGACAGCAGCTGATCCCGCGGCTGATCTCGGGCAGTCACTGTTTCGTGGTTGCCGCAGAGGGAGACCAGATCATAGGGATGGGAAGGGCAATCAGTGACGGCATCAGCGATGCCTATATCCAGGATGTGGCTGTCCTCAGCACCCGCAGGAAACAGGGGATCGGAAAGATGATTCTCCAGGCGCTCCTTGAACGCCTGGAGGCCGACGGCCTGAGCTGGATCGGGCTCATCGCCGAACCGGGCTCCTGTAACCTCTATCGCCTTAGCGGTTTCCAAGAGATGACCGCCTGGGTTCCCATGCTTTTAATCAAGAAGCCATGAACTTTAAACAGCTTGACGTTTCCGATTACGATATCCTGAAAGTGTTCTTTAAGGAACAACCCTACAGCCTGAGCATCTATTCTTTGGCATCCATAATCGCCTGGAGCAACTGGATGCACAGGGCTCTTTACGCCATCTCGGACGGCGCCCTTTTCATCGCCGGTGAAGAGGAAAATCATCCGAACGACAGGCATCTCATTCTTCCCCTTTCCTCAAAAGCGTATCCTTCGCCTTCCGAACTTCACCATTTTGCCCGGAAGCTCGGATTCGACAGATACTGGTATGCACCGGAGGATTACCTGGAAAAACTGGACCGTTCAGAGCTCGACTCCTACTTTACCGTAGAGGAGCAGAAGGAATTCACCGATTACGTCTATCTTGCAGAAGACATGATTCGCCTCAGGGGAAACAGGTTCGCCAAGAAGCGTAATCTCATCCACCAGTTTACGCGGGATTACCTGAGCAAGGACCGCGTGGAGGTCCAAACCATCCGCCCGGAATATACCGATGAATGTCTGAATTTTTTGGAGATCTGGTGCGAGCAATACGCCTGCGACGAGGACCTGGAAAGCAGCCTGGCCTGTGAAAAAAACGCCCTGATTACCACCCTGAAAAATATGGATCAACTTGAGTCAAAGGGGATTCTGATCCGAATCGACGGCGAAGTCTCCGCTTTCGGGATCGGGTCGCGCCTGAACAGGACTACCGCGACGCTCAATTTCGAAAAGGCTTTCCCCGAATTCAAGGGCCTTTATCAATTCCTCGACAATGAATGCGCGAAAAGACTCTTTAGTGAATTCCTGTATATCAATAAAGAAAGCGACATGAACGTTCCCAATCTGGCGAAATCGAAGCAGTCCTACAACCCGGTATTCCGTATCGAGTCATACCGCTTGATCCTGCGCTGATCAATTCAGGAATTCGCCTGAACGGCAACATCTCTCATCTTCAGTTGGATATCCGCCGAACCGTTCCAGTAATTGATCTGCGGCGTGAAAACAATATCCAAAACCGCCGCAGAGAGCTCCGGAAGGAACTGTCCGCTGCTGAACCAGATAGAATTCCTGGACACCCCGTCACCGCTAACGCGCATCTTCAGGTGGTTGTTCCCGACAATGCTCGGAGAAGCGACACTGACGTTTCTGACGCAGAGAACCGGTTCTGGGTTCCTGCTCCCGAAGGGTGCCAGGCGGTCAAACTGAGACAGGAGCTCACGATTGATGTCCGAAAGGCTGCACTGCGAATCGATGGTCGTACAGACCGTGAAATCGGTTTTCTGACCATTTTCCTGGATCACATCCCTGAGCAGCGCCGAAAATCTATCGATGTCCTCCTCGCGGATGGAAATGCCTGCGGCATAGCGGTGGCCTCCGTAGGATAACAGAAGGGACTCGCAGCGTTTCAGCCCCTGATAAATATCGAAATCGGCGATGCTCCGTCCCGATCCCTTGCCGATGCCGTCCTTCAGGCTGATCAGAATGGCCGGTCTTCCGAAACGATCCACCAGCCTCGATGCGACGATGCCGATGACTCCGGGGTGCCATTTGGGGGAGGAAAATACCAGCGGCCCGATCTCTCCGGATTCTAAATGGTCACCAACCTGTTCGATAACCTCATTGAAAATCACCTTTTCCAAAGCCTGCCGTTTCCGGTTGAACCCGTCCAACTTCCTGGCCAGTTCTTCGGCCTGCACAGGATTTTCCGTCAAGAGGAGCTCTACGGCCTCCTTTGCCGAATCAATTCTTCCGGCAGCGTTGATCCTGGGGATCAGAGAAAAGGAGGCCCTGTTGGAATCGATCACCTGGTGATCGATTCCAGAAACCAACTTCAGAGCGCTCAGACCGACCCTCTTGCTCTCGGTCATCAGTTCGAGCCCTATTTTGGCAAATATGCGATTTTCATCCACAAGCGGCGCAATATCACCGATGGTCCCGAGCGCCACAAGATCAAGGTATTCCCTGAGATTGGGATAGGCATCATTCTTCCAGAATCCTTCCCGCCTCAGGGCGCCGCGGAGGGCAATAAGAAAGTTGAATACAATGCCAACGGCGGCGAGATGTTTGAAGGGAAATCCACAATCCGTGCGATGAGGATTGACAGCAGCGAACGCCTCCGGAAGGGTATCGGAGAGCTCATGATGGTCCAGGATGATCGTGTCCATGCCCAGCTGTCGTGCATAGGCGATCGGTTCATGATCGGATATGCCGCAATCTACGGTGATGATCAGACCGACCCCCTCGGATCTCAGTCGCTCTACCGCCTCCCGGTTAAGTCCATAACCCTCCGTGATACGGTCAGGGATATAGAAGGTCACCCCCCGATGGATCTGTCGCAGAAATTGGATAAGAACGGCAACGGAAGTGATGCCGTCCGCATCATAATCCCCGTAGATGACTACCTTCTCCTGATTGTAGATGGCGCGGATAACTCGATCCGCCGCTTTTTTCATATCCTGCATCAGAAAAGGATTGTGGAGGTCGCGAAGGGAAGGGGAGAGGTACCGGAGGGCATCATCAGGATCGACGATATCGCGACTCATGAGAATCCGGGATATGATCGGGCTGAGGCCCAGTTCCCTGACCAGCAGATCCTGAATATCTCTGTTGCCCTCCCGCAAACGCCAGCGGGTGATGGGCAGTCTTGCTGCCGAGATAGCCATTTCTCAGTTTGACTCCCTGTCATGCCGTCACATCCGGCTCTAAAATAATTTTATCATATCAAGGTGGACCTCGATGTCAAGGAGAGAATTCCTTTCTATTTTTCCCTCTCTTTTAATCTTGAAATTTCCCTGGGGGCATGATAGTCATTAATCGTTGTGAGATGCAGATCTGTCCGCTGAAATCGCCATTTTTGCACACAGGTTACTACAACGATTGGAGGCCTCATGAAAAGATTCCTATTGTTCCTTATTCTGATGACAGTTATGCCTGTCCTCCTGGGGATGGGCTCCCTTCAAGGACCAGCCTCTCCGGAAAAGATTCCCGTACCGGTCAAGAAGTATACCGCTACCATCCTGGATCAGATGGATGTGGTCGCTCAGTGCAGTGACGTAAGCATTGAAGGTGAGACCTTCCTGGAAGGGAAGCGCGGGGAGGGGAACTACACCATCTCCTTTGACAACATTGAGCAGATTCTGTTCCTCTTTAATGCGGACAGATTGACCGGCATAGTAAAACTGCACGACGGGGGATCGTCCGAGTTGACGCTGAATAAAAACCAGAAATTGTACGGCCGGACCAGGTACGGCACCTTCCAGATCAAGCTGCAGGATATTAAAAAGATCGAGATATCAGACGCTCCACAGAGGTGAGATGAAATCACAAAGGCCGGGACAGCATCGCTCAGCTGTTCCGGCCCGTAATCCCTTTGCTGCAATTCTTTTCAGACGGCCTTTCTAATAAAACCCGAACGGATGCACCGGGTGCAGGACTTCACGCGCTTCACCGTCCCCGTCTTGGCGTCGATACAGCGTATCTTCTGAAGATTGGGGTACCAGATCTTTTTGCTTTTGTTGTTTGCATGGCTGACCTTGTGACCCGCCACCGGTTTTTTACCGCATACTTCACAGATTCTCGACATACACAGGCTCCTCTCTGAAATGCTGCCGGTTAGTAAACCAAAACTCTCCAGAATGCAAGCATTTTTTAACGGCTTTTAAAAGTCCGTATGCTGCTTTGCGCTTTCCCCTGAGCCGGTCCCGATATGATAAAATATTTCAAACGTTTTTCATCAGTGGGGGCTGGCCCGTCGCTTCGAGGACCCGCATCCAGACATTGCCAACCGGTTCGACTTTGGTGCCGGAACTAACCATTTTCAAGGGTATATGGACATATTCGTCCTTCATCAGTCCGACGAGCATGCCTGTCTTTCCGGCCATGCCGGCATGGACCGCATACTGTCCGAGCGCTCCGCAGTACATGCTGTCGCTGGCATTTGCAGGAACACTGCGGATGATGTAGCTCGGGTCTATGTACTTGAGGTTGACCTCCATGCCGATCTTCCGAAAATATCCCTCCAGGGTGGTCTTCAGGAAGATGCCGATATCGAGCAGACGTAAATTGCCCGAGGCATCCGTGTCCACAGGATGACCATCCTGCCGGAGGTATTCCTGTCCGGCCCCCTCGGCTACAAGAATCACGCAGTGCGCTTGGTCACGAAGACGTTTCTCGACGGCCTTTAATAAACCCTTTTCCCCCTCCAGGTCAAAGGGAACCTCCGGAATCAGGACGAAGTTGACATCGGACTGTGCCAGGGCGGCGCTGGCCGCTATATGCCCCGACTGTCGCCCCATGATCTTGACCAGACCAATGCCGTTGGGACTCCCCCTGGCTTCGATATGGGCGCATTGGATCACCTTGACCGACTCGGAAATGGCCGTATCGAATCCGAAGGTCTTCTGGATCAGGTTCAGATCATTGTCGATCGTCTTCGGGATGCCGATCACGCCGATATTCTGATCCCGCCGTGTGATTTCCTCAGTGATCCATTCCGTGGCCCTCATAGTCCCGTCTCCGCCCACGCAGAACAGGAGATCCACATTCATCCGCTTGAGCGCATCCACCATCTCCCCGATATCCTGACGTCCCCGTGAAGACGAAAGGATGCTACCCCCGATCGTATGGATATCCTTCACGATATCCGTGGTAAGCTCAATGACCGGATAACCGTATTTAGGGATCAGTCCCTGAAACCCGTATTTTATCCCGACGATATTCCGGACTCCATACCGGTGATGAAGCTCCATGACCAGCGCCCTGATTACGTCGTTGATACCCGGGCAGAGTCCGCCACAGGTGACAATGGCCGCCTTGGTCTTAGAGGGATCGAAGAAGATCTTCTCCCGTGGCCCGGCCACCTCGACGGCAAGGGGCATACCGTCAGGAGACTTGAGGCGGTCGTACTGATCGAGGTAGATGTTGAACAGGACTTTCTTGGCATCCGTAGTGAAATAACTGACGTTTACGGGAGAAGGAATGGTACATTCCCCCAGGTTCTGAATGGTAAAATCGTACGGAAAATTCTTATCCATGTTTTCTAACCTCGCTTTCCGCCAAGAAGGCGGCATTTATCCCGGAGAGAATCTCCCCTTCGAAACCTTGCCCTGCCAGCAACATCCCCCCCGTCAAGAATACATCCCGAACGGGTGTTTCCGGCGAGAAGATACTGATCCCGAAAAAGAGGCGCTTCCGGGTCCGGTATTTCTGGTTGACCAATTCCTGGCATTGCCTCGATAGGGCAATGGATTTTTCAACATGAATATAATCGATACTCTCCCGAAGAAACGGGAGGAATCCCCCCAGGGAATCGATGATGCCTGTGGCATACTCCTTCAGTTCACCATCATTGAGCCTTAGCGGCGAATCCTTTAGAAAAACAGTGGCAGTGATTGCGCGACGTCCTTCGGGCGCCCGGCCCGTCTCACCCGGGAAACTGGCTTCGAGAAAAACGAGATTACCCTCTGTTACGGGGCGGTTTTCATCCGGGACCACCACGGTATAAGGCGCCATCCTCTCCGGAAACCCCCCTTCATGAACGCCCATATGAAGGCAAAAGAGATAAGCAGCCGGACGGATTGCACCGAACCGGCGAACCAGCCGACGGAATGGCTTCTGATCAAGCAGCAGGAGATTGAGTTTTTCCCACTTTGTGCTGACGATGAGCTTTTTGCCGCTAAGGGTTGACAATGTCCCTGCGCTTTCCAGATCGACCATGATTTCCGGCTCTGTGTCGATTCGAATGACGGAACATCCCTCTTGCAGAATTCCCCCGCTATCGGTAAACCCCTTGCACAACCACTTCAGCCAGGAGTTCCGGCCTGCGCACGGGTAGAAAAGGCCCCTTGCGGGCAGGGAAAGGAGATACGCAGCAGACAGGGGAAGGTGGCCGTTGATATCGAGATAGGAAAGGATGGTCATCTGGGCTTCAATAACCCTCCTGAATGAGTCGACCTTTTCATTTCCCCGGAAGGCAAGGGAAGAACGACCCGTGATGGCGGCGGGAAGGCGACCAAGCCGGCGGAGAAGCCCTCTGAAATCCCGCCGGCCGCCAGGGAAATCTTCGCCGATCCACCTCTCCACCAGCGCGCCGGCTCTTGCGACGGCATGGTGAAAACGCATTATCTCACGTGCCATTTCAGGAAATTCGCGGATCATCTCAGCGATCAACCGCTCCCGGTCTTGAAAAATGTCCACCCGGTGTCCGGGGAGGATCACCTGCAAGGCGGGGTCCAAAAGCATAACCGGGGGAGCGCCTTCTTGCGTCAGGTGCAGTTCCGCCAGAAGCCGTGAGATTATCTGTTTCTGTCCAAAACCTGACAGAGGAGTTGGGTCGATCGGAAAGGCATATCCAGCTTCCCGATGTTCTGCCTCCAGTGAGTCCTCCGCGACCAGGACCGTTTTCAATCCGATCCGGACCGCAGTCAGGGCGGCGGTCAAGGAGCTCAAATCCCGGCCTATGACAATTGCATCGCACATATGAATGAATCCAAGAGATGTGTGACGGAAAAAACACCTGTCCGACCGATGGGGAAGAAATCAAAACCGGGTCAAAGGAGGATTGTGCAGCGCAATGTCCTCCATCCGGCGGTCGCATCTGATGCGGACCTTCCGGCCCTCGATCTCGATTCTTCCCTCCGCGTAATACTGGATGGCCTGGGGGTAAATCCTGTGTTCTTCTTTCAAGATCCTTGCAGCAAGGTCGTCAGCGGTATCATCTTCGCGAACCGGGACAACGGCCTGGATGATTATGGGCCCCGTATCGACCCCTTCATCGGCAAAATGTACCGTACAACCCGAAAATTTGACTCCGTATTCCACAGCCTTCTGCTGTACGTGGGTGCCGGGAAAAGCGGGGAGCAACGCCGGGTGGATGTTCAGGATCTTTCGGGGAAACGCCCGGAAGAATTCAGGAGAGAGGATCCTCATGAAACCGGCCATCACCACAAGATCAACGCCGGACGTTTTCAGTATTTCGATCACTCTGCGGTCGAATTCCTCGCGGGAGCTGAACTGGCGATGATCGACCACGGTCGCCGGGATCCGATGCTTTCTGCATCGCTCTAAGGCATAGGCCTCCGGGTTGTTGCTGAGGACTACCCTGATTTCCGCATCGAGTGTCCCGTTTTCGATATGATCGATAATGGACTGCAGATTGGAGCCGCTTCCCGAAACAAGAACCCCGATACCTATTTTCTGCAGCATGATATGGTTCCTGCGTTCAAAACGTCAACGTAATTGCCGCCAGATTGAAAAATCATCTCCTCTACACGAAAGAGACCGCTAACTGATCGTTTTCCCTCTTTTCGATCATGCCGATAGCATAAGCCTTTTCGCCTAACATTTCCAACCTCTCTAAGATTTCCGCCTCGTCCTTCTCGGCTGCGATGAGGATCATGCCGATCCCCATGTTGAAGACCCGGAGCATTTCCATCTCCTCAATGTTCCCCGTTTTGCGGATCAGATCGAAAACGGGCGACACCGGCCATGTTCCCCTCCTAATGACGGCCCGGCAAGGGCCGGGTACGATTCGCGGAATATTGTCCAGGAAACCGCCGCCGGTAATGTGCACGAGTCCCAGGATGTTAAAGTCCTTTATGAGGTTCAAAATCGGTTTCACGTAGATTTTCGTGGGCTTGAGAAGTTCCAGTCCGAGGGGCTGTTCGAGACCATCCACCCGATCGTTGGGATGGAGCTTTCCTTCGTCAAAAAGGACCCGCCTGGCCAGAGAAAAACCGTTGCTGTGAAGACCCGAAGAGGCAATACCGACGATCCGGTCTCCGACGCGAATATCGGAACCGTCGATCAATTTATCCGCCTCAACCACTCCGACGCAGAAACCGGCCAGATCATACTCACCGGCCGGGTAAAACCCGGGCATCTCCGCCGTTTCTCCCCCAATAAGTGCACACCCGGCTTCCTGACACCCCCTGACGACACCCTCCACGATCTGAACGGTCGTTTCAATATGGATCTTGCCCGTGGCGATATAGTCCAGAAAGAAGAGCGGCTCCGCCCCCTGCACGATGACGTCGTTTACGGACATGGCCACGAGGTCTATCCCCACCGTATCGTGTTTGTCCATCATCTGGGCAATTTTGAGCTTGGTGCCCACACCGTCGGTTGAGGAAACCAAGATAGGATCCCTGTTTTTGCTGATATCCAGATGAAAGAGACCTCCGAACCCGCCGATGCCGCTCATCACTTCGCGGCGCGAAGCCCCCTTGATCAGGGGTTTTATCCTTTCGACAAAAGAATTAGCCCGGTCGATATCAACACCCGCTGCACTGTATGTCATCTTTTCCTGCATAAGAACTCCCGTGTTTTCTGCGCCTGCGTCCGGAAAGAAGAAAAAACATCGATCGGCGATGCAAGGCATATCCGCTCCATTTCGGAAGCGGTTTTTTCATCTAACTGAAATCCTCTTGAAAGTCAATTCTTTCCTTGCGAAAAAAAGGAATATCTGCTAACAGTACAATCGCTTTCTGTTCGATATCATAATGGATTCATCTCAATGACCGAATGGGATGAGGCATGGAATCACTGGGGAAAATACTGGAAAAGATGGAGGCGCCTCTTTCGTTTGCCGCAGGGGACTCCTTCGACCGCATCTCGCTGGTCAAGAATCTGGAGGCCGTCATGACCTCCCTCGCACGACAGCTGCAGGATGGCATAAACCGTGAAGCGCCCGAAACACAGAAAGGTGAACTCGAGAGGATTGCCGTCGCGCTGCTGAATCTGTTCGACGGATACGACAGCCTGCTCACCGAACTCAAAAGGGATCGTCTTGCGGAGGCCATCCATCATCTCTCATTATTGAAGTCGATCCAGCAGAACCTGCCGGCGGGGGAAGGCGGCGGGCTCTCCGCGCCTGAAGAGGGGGGAAGTGCCCTTAATCTTCTTTCCCTGCCGGTCCAGTCCGTCCGGGGAGTCGGTCCCCGGGTTGCCGAACTCCTCACCAGAAAAAACCTCTCCACCGTCGAAGACTTGCTATATTTTCTGCCGCGTCGGTATGATGATCGCCGAACGGTTTGCCGGATCTCGGAGACAGTTCCCGGGATCAGACAGACCGTCGTGGGCAGGATCGCCCTGGCGGACATGCGTTTTTACGGCAGAAGAAGGATCTTTGAAGTGACGTTCGATGACGGCCACGGCATTCTCAAGGCCAAATGGTTCAAGGGGCGCGAGGCCTTTCTGAGAGGGACCTTCAAACCGGGACGGCGTTTCATCCTGACCGGGGAGATCACTGGATTTCCCTTCGAGAGGGAGATGATCCACCCCGATTTTGAAATTCTCGATGAGCACGAGGATCAGCTGCTGCATTTCAAAAGAATCGTTCCCGTCTATTCTGAAACGGAAGGTCTGCACCAGAAAACCATCAGAAGAATCATGTGGCAGGTAGTGCGGGATTTTGCCCATCTCATGTGGAGTCCCATTCCGGGAAGGATATGCCGGAAACGCGGGCTCATGGAGATCAGTGACGCCGTCCGTCAGGTCCATTTTCCCACGGCAGATCAGGAGATGGAGGCCTGCCAGGAGATGAGGACTGATGCCCACAGAAGGCTCATTTATGATGAATTCTTTTATTTCCAGCTCGGCATGGCCCTGAGGAAGAGAGGGGACGTCTTAGAGCATGGGATAGCCTTCCGTCCGGGCGGGGAGATGCTGCAGAGATTCTACACTCTGCTTCCATTTGCGCTCACGTCGGCGCAGCGCCGGGTCATCGCGGAAATCGAACGGGACATGACAGCGGTTCGGGTAATGAATCGCCTGCTTCAGGGAGACGTAGGTTCCGGGAAAACGGTTGTATCCATGGCCGCCATGATCATCGCCTGCGAAAACGGATATCAGTCCGCGATGATGGCGCCGACGGAAATCCTCGCGGAACAGCACTACCGAAATCTGAAGCTCTGGTCGGACAAACTCGGACTGAAGAGCGAACTCCTGACCGGAGGCCTGAAAACGGCGGAAAGAAGGGAACTTCAGGCACGCCTGGAGAACGGGGAGATCGATATCGCCGTCGGGACCCATGCCCTGATCCAGGAGGAGGTGGCCTTCCAGCGTCTGGGGCTGGTCGTGATCGACGAGCAGCATCGCTTCGGAGTAGTTCAGAGGGCGGCACTGAGGAAGAAGGGCGCTATCCCGGATGTTCTCGTCATGACCGCTACCCCGATTCCGAGGACCCTGGCCATGACCGTATACGGGGATCTTGATGTCTCCCTCATCGACGAAATGCCGCCAGGCAAGAAGCCGGTCCGGACGAAGATCTTTTCAGAGGCCCAGCGAAACCGCGTCTACGCAATTATCCACCGCGAGGTGCAGAAGGGAAATCAGATATTCATCGTCTACCCGCTCGTCGAAGAGTCAGAAAACCTCGACCTCAAGGATGCCACGCGAATGGCACAGCATCTGCGGGAGGAAATCTTTCCTGACTGCCGGATCGGTCTCGTCCACGGGCGAATGAAAGGGGCAGAGAAAGATCGGGTTATGGCTGATTTTATCTCAAAGGAAATACAGATCCTCGTTTCAACGACGGTCATCGAGGTCGGCATTGATATCCCGGAGGCGTCGTTGATGGTCATCGAACATGCGGAGCGCTTCGGTCTTTCGCAGCTTCACCAGTTAAGGGGCAGGGTGGGGCGGAGCGACATCCCTTCCTTCTGTATTCTCCTGACGCAGTACAGCCGCTCGGAAGATGCGCGAAAACGCCTGCGAATCATGGAGGAAACGACCGATGGTTTCCGGATTGCCGAAGAGGATCTTGCCATCCGGGGCCCGGGAGAATTTATGGGGACGAGACAATCCGGGTTGCCTGATTTCCGGGTGGCCAGTATCCTCCGCGACGGCCGTATCCTTAGCGAGGCCAAAGCGGACGCCTTTGCCCTTGTGGATGAAGATCCGCGATTGGAAATGTCCGAACATATCCCGCTCCGGGAGGCGCTTCTGAGAAGATGGGGCGGCAGGCTGGAGCTGGCCAAGATCGGATGACGGATGAATTCTTTTGACAAAGCCTGACAAATTGATATAGAAACTGGCAGTCTTTTCGGAAATGGCAGCACAGGCGATAATATGCAACTCCAGGTAATAAAGACATGAAAAAGATATCTTTAGGACTCATCGGCTTCGGAACGATCGGCACAGGGCTCGTCAAGCTCCTCCAGGAAAATGGAGAGCTCATCGCCGGACGACTCGGCGCCAAGATCGATGTGAAAAGGATTGCGGATATCGATATCCGGAGATCGCGAGGGATACCGGTGGATGCCGCGCTGCTCACGACGGATGCCGGCGACATCCTGAATGATCCGGGGATCGATATCGTCGTTGAACTCATGGGCGGTTACGAACCGGCCCGCACCTTCATCCTTGCAGCCCTGAGTCAGGGAAAGCACGTGGTCACGGCAAACAAGGCCCTGCTCGCAACCCATGGAGACGAGATCTTTCAGAGCGCTGTGCGCCACGGGGTCAATATCGGCTTTGAGGCCAGCGTCGGAGGGACTATCCCCATCATCAAGACCGTAAAGGAGAGTCTGATCGCCAATCGAATTCTGTCCATCTCCGCCATCATGAATGGAACCGCCAATTTTATTCTCACTAAAATGACTGACGAGGGGAAGGCATTCGCCGTGGTTTTGAAGGAGGCCCAGGCCCTGGGTTTTGCCGAAGCCGATCCCGCTTACGACGTCGAAGGGATCGACACGGCACATAAACTGGCGATTCTCCTCTCCTTAGCCTACGGGAAAAAAGTACGTCTGGAAGATCTTTACCGGGAGGGAATCACCAGGATCAGCGAACAGGATATCGAATTTGCACATGAACTAGGCTATCGGATCAAACTTCTGGCCATCGCGATCCAAAGAGACCAGGAGGTCGAAGCGCGGCTTCACCCGACGATGATCCCCTTCGATCACCTGCTTGCCAATGTCAACGGGAATTTCAACGCCTTTCACATCATCGGCGACGCAGCGGATTCGGTGTTCCTCTATGGCCAGGGCGCGGGCATGATGCCCACGGCCAGCGCCGTGGTCTCTGATATCGTCGATATTGCACGCGATGTACTCAAAGGGATCTCCGGTCGCATTCCCCCGCGGGTACTCCATGAAGAGATTATCGAGGATATCAGGCTGCTGCCTTTCGATCAGATCAGGACGAATTATTATTTCCGTTTCTCCGCAGTCGACCGTCCCGGCGTCCTTTCCAGGATCTCCGGCATCCTGGGTGAAAACAACATCAGTATCGCCGCCGTCATTCAGAAGGGGCGGAAACAGGGTGGCGCCGTTCCCGTTGTCATGACCACCTACAAAGCCCGGGAACTGGACGTCCGCAGGGCCATGGAGGATATCGACCGGCTCGATGTGGTCATGGGAAAAACTATGCTGATACGAATCGAGGACGATAAACTCTGACGGCTCCGCAAAAAGTCCAAGACCTCTCTCCGCGTTGCGCTTCCTCCTTCGTCACTGCAGCGTACGAATAAGTACGCCTCACTCCTCAGGAGTTGCGCGCCTTGCCTTTGGAGCTTTTTACGGAACCGCCTCGGATGTCATGATTTAAGAAATTTTTTACGAGGAAACCAGCTCTGATGAAATACGTGATCTTGCTTGCCGACGGGATGGCCGATTATCCGCTCGACCTCCTCGGAGGGGAAACCCCCCTGGAGTATGCCCGGACCCCTCATATGGACCGGATGGCCTCCCGGGGAACCCTGGGGCTGATCGACACCATTCCCCCAGGGCTTCCAGCGGGAAGCGACGTGGCCAATCTGGCGGTTCTTGGTTATGATCCCGGGCTCTGTTACACTGGAAGGGGCCCCCTTGAGGCGGCAAATATGGGGATTACCCTTTCGCCGGAGGATGTAGCCTTTCGCTGCAATCTTGTCGCCCTCAGTGACAGTGCGGACCCTGTGATGGACGATTTCACGGCCGGTCATATCTCATCCGCAGAGGCGAGAAGAATCATCATTGATCTCGATGAGGGGATCGGATCGGAAACCTTCCGATTTTACCCCGGCGTTGGCTACCGGCATCTGCTGGTTTGGAAAGGGGGAAAAGCGGATCTGACCACGATACCGCCCCATGATATTACCGGCAAGGCCGCCGGCCCGCATCTTCCGCAGGGCGAGGGGGCCGAACAGATGAAGCGACTGATGCGGCTCTCACAGGAATTCCTTGCCGACCATCCGGTCAACAGGGAAAGAAGAGACCGGGGCTTGAAGCAGGCGACCTCAATCTGGCTCTGGGGACAGGGGAGGAGGCCGCACATGCGGAATTTCTCAGAAAAGTACCGCCTGCGTGGCGGTGTGATCTCGGCGGTGGATCTTCTCAACGGCATCGGCGTCTGCGCCGGATTGGAGGTCCTGCAGGTCGAAGGGGTCACAGGATACACGGACACCAACTATTTGGGAAAGGCCGAAAAGGCACTTTCTGCCCTGAAGGAGCTCGATCTGGTCTTTGCCCATGTCGAGGCCCCCGACGAGATGGGTCATGAGGGGAACGTGGAAGGAAAGATAAAGGCCATCGAGGATTTCGATGAGAAGGTCGTCGGAACGGTCCTGGCGGGGATAGGAAGTCTCGGGGCCTTCCGGGTGGTCGTTTTAAGTGATCATCCCACTCCAATCAGACTCAAAACACACACCGGGGATCCCAGTCCCTTTGCCGTCCTGTCATCTTCAAGCAGGGAGAACCAGGCCAGGGGGATGGCCTTCGGGGAAAGGGAGGCGGGCCTGACAGGCAATCTCATTTCGCCGGGATATCTTTTCATGGAAACTTTCATCGGCAACTGGAGGGGTTTTCTTGAAAAGAACACCCGTTAAGATCAGGGTCATCTATGCGGATACCGATGCCATGGGCATCGTCTATCACACCAATTATATCCGCTGGTTCGAGATCGGACGCACCGAGCTTTTCCGGGAGATGGAAATCCTCTATGCGGAGATGGAGGCTTCCGGTCTCAATCTTCCCCTCACACAGGCGTACTGCCACTATTTTCTTCCGGCGTACTACGATGATATCGTCCTAGTTGAAACGGATATCAACTATCTGAAGCGGGCCAGCATTAAGTTCACTTATCGCATCTGGGACGAAAACCGGCAAAATCTCCTCACGGAAGGGTACACCGTGCATGCCTGTACCGACAGGAACGGAAAGGTCCTTCGCATCCCGGCGACAACGGCAGATAAGATCAATCAATTTATCAGAAAATCTAAGGAGCAGAGGGAAACCAATGGCGGCAAAGATCGATAAGAAAGAGCTCACGGAGCCGGACAAGCTGCAACTTTTCTTCTACCGCGTCCGGATGTTTGCAAAAAAAAACAGGAACCGGATCTACGCCGGGGCAGGGCTTTTCCTCCTGATTGCCGTGGTTGCCGGCGGATGGTACCTCTACCGGCTCAACTATGAAACCAGCGCAGGCAATACCTACGCCCGTGTTTTTGAAAGCGCTATGAAGGCCGGCTCTCCTGCGGGTGATGCGGAGACGATCAAGGGGTATAAGGATCTTATCGCCCGGCATCCGCAGAGCCGGGCAGCGATTACAGCCTACTACCGGCTCGGAAATCTCTATTTCGGCCGTCAGGAGGTTGATGCGGCGATCAGTGCCTATCAGGATTTTCTCGACAGGGCGGGGGAGGGAAGTGATCTCGTTACCCTGGCCTATAACAGCCTGGGTTCCTGTTATGAACTGAAAAATGACTTTAATAAAGCACTGGATTCGTATGAAAAGGCGATGAAAACAAAAACGGCGCTCTCGTTTGAGCTGCTCAACTACCGCCATATCGCCAGGGTCTATGAAGCCATGAACAATACAGCCAAAGCAGCAGAATATTACCGAAAGGCTCTGGAAAAGACAACTGATCCCCTGATGACGCTTTACCTGAAGAGGAAGATCTCCCTGCTGGGTTGATTAAATTGAGATTCTGCATACACGATTGGGGATGGATAAAAAGAAGGGGTGTTTTTTGAAAGAACTGCTATCCGGAAATGAGGCGATCGCCCGCGGCGCTTATGAATGCGGGGTGAGATTCGCCGCCGGCTATCCCGGGACCCCGAGTACGGAAATCATGGAGGCTTTTGCCACCTACGAGGGGGTCTATGCGGAATGGGCGCCCAATGAAAAGGTGGCGATGGAGGTCGGAATCGGCGCTGCTCTGGCGGGCGCCCGGGTGATGGTGGTCATGAAACACGTGGGGGTCAATGTCGCCGCGGACCCTCTGTTTACAGTAAGCTATACCGGAATCAACGGAGCCCTAGTCGTCGTCAGCGCCGACGACCCTTCGCTGCATAGTTCCCAGAACGAACAGGACAATCGCAACTATGCCAAATTTATGAAGATCCCCATGCTCGAACCATCCGACAGCCAGGAAGCAAAGGAATTTATCAAGATCGCTTTCGAAATCAGCGAGAGGTTCGATACCCCCGTCTTTCTCCGTTCGACCACGCGCGTGTCTCATTCAAAATCGGTCGTGACGCTTGAGGCGCCTAAAACTATGGAAGACCGCACCGCGATCCGTTGCAACGCGGAAAAATATGTCATGGTCCCGATGAATGCCCGCAAGCGCCGGGTCGAAGTCGAAAAGCGGATGCGCCTGTTGGAGGCCTTCGCCGAAAACTTTCCCGAAAATCGCATGGAGATCAATGATCCGGAAGTAGGTATCATCACGGCGGGGATGTCCTACCATTACGCCAAAGATGTCTTTCCCGACTACTCCTACGTGAAACTGGGGATGGTACACCCCCTGCCTGTCGGCCTGATCAGGGAGTTCGCCTCGCGCGTCAGGAAACTCTATGCGCTTGAAGAACTGGACCCCTTCATCGAGGAACAGGTTCGCGCCCTGGGGATCGAGGTGACCGGCAAGGCGATTTTTCCCTACACAAACGAGTTCAATCCGGGAATCGTCGAACAGGCGATTATCGGTCACGACAAGATTTTGCGGACTCTTCCGGAACGCCAGCTTCCCCTGCGTCCGCCCAATCTCTGTCCCGGCTGCCCGCATCGCGGCCTCTTTTACGTCCTCGGCCGCCTGAAAGTTTTCATTTCCGGAGACATCGGCTGCTATACCCTCTCCTTTATGAAGCCTCTCGATGCTCTCCATTCCTGCATCTGCATGGGGGCCAGTATCGGCATGGCCCACGGGATGAGCAAGGCCCTGGGAGAAAAGGGGAGGGGAAAGGTGGTCGGTGTGATCGGCGATTCGACTTTTCTCCATTCGGGGATGACGCCCCTGCTCAATATGGCCTATAATCATAGCGACGCGCTCATCGTCATTTGCGACAACCTGACCACCGCCATGACGGGCATGCAGGAACACCCCGCCACCGGTTTCACCCTCCAGGGGGAAAAGACGATGGGGGTTGATCTGGCCAAACTGGTCAGGGCTCTTGGAATCAAAAGCGTCCGCCTGGTTGACCCCTACGATCTGAAGAAAACCCGAACCGTACTGAAAGAGGAACTGGCCAAACCCGGTCCCTCCGTGGTGATCTCCAGACGCGCCTGTGTCCTGTTCAAAAGGGAGAAATTGTCGCCGGGGAAACCGCTTCGGGTCGATCCGGAGAAGTGCACCGGATGCAGGCTCTGCCTCGGTCTTGGCTGTCCTCCCATCGCTTGGAAGAAACTCGTTGGTCCCTCAGGTGATCAGAAGAAAAAGGGGGAAAAACAGCAGGGGATCGCCGTCATTGACCTGAATATCTGTAGCGGCTGCGGCCTCTGCCGGCAGTTATGCAAATCGGACGCGATTGTGGAGCAGATATAGATCTATGGATACCAAGGGAATATTGATCGCTGGCGTTGGCGGGCAGGGCATCCTCCTTGCCAGCGACATCCTCTGCCGGGTCATGATGGCCGCAGACCTTGATGTAAAGAAAAGCGAGGTGCACGGAATGGCCCAACGGGGGGGCTGCGTCACGAGCCACGTCCGTTACGGACAGAAGGTCTATTCGCCGATTGCCAGAAAAAATGATGTGGATATCCTCGTTTCTTTTGAAAAAATGGATACCTTGCGTTATTTGTACTTTCTGAAACCGGAAGGAACGATCATCATCAACACGGAGGAACTCTATCCGCCGGCCGTTAATCTCGGCGATGCGGTATATCCGGAGGATATAATCGAGTCCGTAAGGCAGCTGTTCGGTATTGTCAAGGTGGTCGACGCCACGGGTCTTGCAGTCCGGGCCGGTAATATCCGGGCCGTCAATACGGTCCTGCTGGGCACACTCTCATCATGTCTGCCACTGCCGCTTGAAATCTGGGAAACGGTCTTGAAGAACACCTTCTTACCGAAACTTCTTGAAGCAAATCTTAAAGCCTTCCAATTGGGAAGGGCGGTCTAATGACTTCCCATTGACAAACGGCATTCAGTGCATAAGGTAGCGATGATTTCATTAAAATAAAAATACGATCGGGCGATTTATGGTTGAGGATTACTATCAGATCCTGGGAGTGGAAAAAGGCGCCGGTCCTGAGGATATCAAGAAGGCCTACCGGAAGCTGGCCCTGAAATATCATCCCGACCGCAACCCGAACAACCGGGAAGCAGAAGAGAAGTTCAAGAAAATCAGCGAGGCCTATGCCGTTCTGAGCGATTCGGAGAAACGAAAACAGTACGACAGTTTCGGCTCGGATCAGTTCAGTCAGCGTTTCAGCCAAGAGGAGATCTTCCGAAACTTCGACTTCAGCCAGATCCTCCGCGACCTCGGATTCGGCGGCCCGGGAAAGGATGATCCACGGTATCGCGGCGCCGGCAGACAAGGAACCTATACATTCCGCGGCGGCGATCCCTTCGCAGACCTCTTCAGTCAGAGGGGTCAGGAGCACTACCAGATGCCCCAGAAGGGGGAGGATCTGCATTACAATCTTTCCATTACCCTGGAGGAGTCCGTTTTGGGAGCGGACAAGAAGCTGGCGCTCCAGCGCGATCAGCAGGTTGATGAGATCAGCGTCAAGATCCCCGCGGGGATCAATACTGGGAAGAAACTACGATTGTCAGGCAAGGGAAATACTGGATTCCGCGGAGGTCCCGGAGGCGATCTCTATCTGAACATCATCGTCCAGTCACATCCGGTCTTCGCCAGGGACGGAAACGACATCTATATTGAGAAATCAATCTCCTTCACGCAAGCCGCACTGGGGACCAGTATCGATGTCTCGACCCTGGACGGGACGATCAAGAGGATTAAAATTCCCGCCGGAACGCAGAACAATACCAAAATCCGGATGAAGGGTTACGGCGTCCCGGCGATGAAAGGTTCCGGCACCGCGAAGGGGGACCAGTATGTGAAGATCAGCATTGCGGTCCCGCGTAAAATCACGGATAAACAACTGCAGTTAATCAAAAAACTGGCCGATGAGGGCATTTAGAAAAGGTCTGCGGACGCGGAGTCATTGTCTGATAAGATATGTTATGTAAACTTACATGTACGGTCTTTTTAATATTCTCTCCCCGTAGGTCCTTTCGGAATAATCTCCTGGATTCGTTCTCATATTATCAAAACAACCCCCGGTTTACAAAAACTGGGCCGCTCCGCTTCCGATAATCCGTTCCGCCTCCTTTTTCAGCGGCCACGTAAGATCCAGTTTCATATCCTCTCCAAGGTAGATGACCGTTTCGCACCTCTCTTCCATAAGCCTGATGAATCCGTCCTGCGTTCCGGGAAACTGCTTCAGGCTTCGTCTTAGAAGTTGGATATCCTCTGCGGATGTTTTCTTCACGTCGATCGTAAAATATGCGGTCTGATATGGTTTTTCAGCCGCAGACGCCAGGAGCGTTGCCTCCGTTGCGATGACCTTGATGCTGTCTTCCGCAATATCGAGAGTTCCCTGGATCAGCAGAGGATCGTCGCCATGCAGTAAATCGTATGTGGACCGATAGACATCGGAAAAAAAGATGACGGTAACGGACCCCTTCAGATCCTCAAGCGTCACATAAGCCATGGTCTCTTTTCGCTTGGTGATCACCTCGCGGATGCTGGTGACAACGCCTGCCACTGCCACCGTTTCGCGATCTGATTTCCTGGAAATGGTAGAAGAATCGGCATTCGCGATCATGCCCAGGCGATCGGAAAATCGGGAAAGCGGGTGGCCGGTAATATAAAATCCGATGGTCTCTTTCTCGTTAGCTAATAACTCCTTATGATCCCACTCGGGAAAATCGGGTAGCAGCGAATCGCCTGTATCCACAAGCGGTTTGCCGCCATGATCTTCAAAGATATTGACCTGGCCGCTGGATCGTTCGCGCTGGCGTCTCTGGGCCTGATCCATGATATCTTCGTAACAGGCCATCAACTGACACCGGTTGTTGCCCGTGGAATCGAACGCACCGCACTTGATCAGACTTTCGATAACCCTTTTGTTGACCTTCCGCTGATCGACGCGATCGCAAAAATCCAGAAGGGAAACGAATCGTCCCCCCTCCTCCCGCACCGATATGATCGAATCAATCGCGCCGACGCCTACATTTTTTACTGCGGCAAGCCCAAAACGGATATTTTCGCCCACTACGCTGAAATCACTCTTGGACTCATTGATATCGGGCGGAAGTACATTGATCCCCATCTCTCTGCAGCTGGCGATATGGCTGATGATTTTGTCCCGGTTGTCCTTTTCGCTGGTCAGCAGTGCGGCCATGAATTCGGCGGGATAGTGGGCCTTTAGATAGGCCGTCTGGTAGGAAATGACCGCATAAGCGGTACTGTGAGATTTGTTGAAGCCATATTTTCCGAAGGTTTCCATCTGTTCCCATATTCTTGTGGCCTTGACTTCAGGGATCTTCTTTTTCCGCGCCCCTTCGAGAAACTTCGGTTTCTCCTTGCTCTCCATCTCCTCAGATTTCTTCTTGCTCATGACCTTGCGGAGGGTATCGGCTTCGGACAGAGTATAGTTGCCGATGGCCACGGCGATCTGCATGACCTGTTCCTGATAGACGATGATCCCGTAAGTCTCCTTCAGGATCGCCTGCAATTCTGGGATTTCATAGACAATCTTTGTTTTGCCCTGTTTTCTCGAAATGAATTCGGGAACATTCTCCATGGGGCCGGGACGATAAAGGGCGATCAGAGCGATCACATCCTCGATGCAATCCGGTTTCATTCGCACTAAGATATCCTTCATGCCGGCGCTTTCCAACTGGAAGATTCCGTCGGTGTTGCTCCTCATGAGCAATTCGTAGGCCGGTCGGTCATCGAGGGGCAGGGAATCGATGTCAACCTCAACTCCCCGCCCTTCGCGGATAAATCTGAGGGTATTCTTGATGACGGTCAGGGTCTTCAATCCGAGAAAATCGAATTTCGTCAACCCCACCTCCTGAATATCATTCATGGAAAATTGCGTCACGACGTCATCCTTGGGACTCTTGCACAGCGGAATCCTCTCCACCAGCGGCAGATCAGAGATCACAACGCCCGCCGCGTGCGTCGACGAATGACGGTTCAGACCTTCCAGCGCCCGTGACAGGTCAAGGAGTTTCTTGACCCGTGGATTGTTCTTCGCCTCTTCCTGAAGCCGGGGTTCCCGCTTAATGGCATCATCCAATTTGATGTTGAGTACATTGGGAATCAACTTGGCGATGCGATCCACCTCGCCATAGGAAATATTCAGCGCCCGTCCCACATCGCGAATGACGGCCCTCGCCTGCATTTTTCCGAAGGTGATGATCTGGGATACCTTGTCGCTCCCGTATTTTTCCGTCACATAGCGGATGATCTCCTCCCTCCCCTCCGGGCAGAAGTCTGTATCGATATCCGGCATGCTGATCCTGTCAGGATTGAGAAATCTTTCAAAGAAGAGGTTGTAGCGGATGGGATCGATATTGGTAATCCCTGTGGCATAGGCCACGAGACTGCCGGCGGCGGAACCCCTTCCCGGTCCAACCGGGATATTCTTTTTCTTGGCATAATTGATGAAGTCGGAAACGATGAGAAAATATCCGGCAAAACCCATGGACCGGATTATTTCCAGTTCGTGCCGGAGCCTTTTTACATACTGTTCCCGAAGATTTCCATTCTCACCCTTCAAAATTTTCGGCAAAAGAGCCGCAAGCCCTTCTGTTGCCTCCCGTTTCAAACGTTCATCCAGTGTTTCATCAGGATTGATCTCGAAGTGGGGCAGGAGAATGCTGCCGAACTCAAAGGTGAGATTGCACTTTTCAGCAATATTGATCGTGTTGTCGATCGCTTCCGGGCAATCGGAAAACAAGCGTTTCATTTCTTCGGGAGAGCGGAAATAAAATTGATCGGTTCCAAATTTCATCCGCTCGGAATCCTCCATTGTTTTCCCGGTTTGAATACAGAGAAGAACCTCATGGGCCTCGGCATCATCCTGATTCAGGTAATGACAATCGTTGGTAGCGACCAGCGGAAAGTCATGCCGGCGACTCAGTTCGATCAATGCCTGATTAGCCGCCTTCTGTTCGGGCAGGCCGTTTTCCATGATTTCGATGAAAAAATTTCCCGCTCCAAGAATCTCCTGGTATCGATTTGCAGCACGGATGGCTTCATCGGAATTTCCCCGGAGCAGATGCCCGGAGATCTCACCATGGAGACAGCCACTCATTCCGATCAGTCCCTCGTGATACTGGGCCAGGATCTCCTTGTCGATGCGCGGCCGGTAGTAAAAGCCGTCCAGAAAGCCTGCGGTCGATAATTTCATGAGATTCCTGTATCCCTGCCTATTCCGGGCAAGGAGAACGAGATGGTTTGCCGTCTCGCCGATTCCGTATCCCGCCTTGTCAAAGCGGCTTTTGGGGGCGACATACATTTCGCAGCCGATAATGGGCTTGATTCCGTATTTATAGGCATGCTTATAAAAATCAATCGTCCCGTAAAGATTGCCGTGATCCGTCATCGCAACGGCAGGCATCTGATATGCTTTTGCCTTCTGAAAAAGGTCATCGAGACGAATGGTGCCGTCGAGGAGACTGTACTGGGTATGAACGTGAAGATGAACAAAATCGGCGTGTTTCATAATCTAATCCAGCCAGTAGTTTGGCGCTTCTTTTGTGATGATTACGTCATGCACATGGCTTTCCCTGAGCCCTGCTGAAGTAATCCTGATGAATCGCGCTTTTTCTCTCAACTCACCCGTGGTCCTGCATCCGACATAGCCCATGCCTGCCTTCAGACCGCCGAGCAACTGTTGGATACTGGCCGATAGAGACCCCCGGTAGGGGACCCGTCCTTCTATTCCCTCCGGAACCAGTTTCAGGTTGCTTTCCATGTCATCCTGATAATAACGGTCCTTGCTGCCCATCTTCATGGCCTCCAGCGATCCCATTCCGCGATAGACCTTGTATGACCTTCCCTGGAAGAGGATGCTCTCCCCCGGACTCTCTTCTGTTCCTGCAAACAGACCGCCGATCATGACCGTATTTGCGCCTGCGGCCAGTGCTTTGACGATATCCCCCGAATACTTAATCCCGCCGTCGGCAATAATGGGGATATCGTATTTCACACCTATCTTATAGGCATCGCGAATCGCGCTCATTTGCGGTACACCCACCCCGGCGATAATTCTCGTTGTGCAGATCGAGCCCGGTCCGACACCCACTTTAACGGCATCGACGCCCGCATCAATCAGCGCCTTGGCGCCTTCTGACGTCGCCACATTTCCGGCAATCAGTTCGCATTTGGGAAAATTGGCTTTCGTGGTGCGGACGGCATCCAGCACCCCTGCGGAATGTCCATGCGACGTGTCGATCACAACGACATCGGCGCCGGCCGCGAGCAACGCATCGATCCTCGCCTCCCTATCGACGATTCCGACCGCTGCTCCAACCCTCAACCTCCCCAGTGAGTCTTTGCTGGCAAGAGGGTATTTTTTTATTTTTTCGATGTCTTTGATCGTGATCAAGCCGGTGAGATTATAGTCTTCATCCACAACGAGGAGCTTTTCGATCCGGTGTTTGTGGAGCAGTTTCTTGGAGTCTTCGAGAGAAATTTGAGTAGAAGAGACTGTGATCAGGTTTTCATGGGTCATGACATTGGCCACCGGCTGTTCGAGATCGGTTTCAAAGCGGAGATCGCGGTTGGTCAGAATACCGACGAGCTTCTTATTCTTGACCACCGGAACACCGGATATCCGGTAACGGTTCATCAGTTCAAGCGCTTCGTAAACTCTCTGTTCCGGTTCAATGGTAATGGGATCCACGATCATTCCACTTTCCGACTTCTTGACCTTATCGACTTCAATGGCCTGTCTTTCGATACCCATGTTCCGATGAATGATACCCACCCCGCCTTCCTGGGCAAGACAGATGGCTGTTCGGGACTCGGTCACCGTATCCATAGCCGCACTGATTATGGGGATATTCAGGCTGATATTTTTAGTCAGCCGCGCAGAGGTATCCACATCCCGCGGCAGAATACTGGATTCTGCGGGAACTAAAAGCAGGTCATCAAAGGTCAGCGATTCCGCAACACGATCATCTAACATGGGGGCCTCCGATTACGATTTATGATCGTTTTCAATGGTATAAGAACGATATTTTAATGTCTGATGTGATGATGATTTCTCTGGGGAGCATAATCCAGAAATTTACAGAACAGGCGCCCCTTCTTCCTTTCCTTGTGTATCCGGATCTCGATTTGATCATCCTGTGACGGCATAACGCGCTTTCCTTAAAAGTTTCTTCGGCTGTCTAAAAGCATCGTGACCGGTCCATTATTGACAAGTTCGATCAACATCATGGTCTGAAAATAGCCTTGAGCCACATGCTTTACTTTTTTCTTTACCAGACTGAGGAAGTGATCGTAAAGCTTTTGTGCATCATCTGGATTTTCTGCCCCCGTGAAAGAAGGTCTTCTGCCTTTCCGGCAATCGCCCAGAAGAGTGAATTGAGAAACAACAAGCATCTCCCCCTGTATATCAAGAAGGGAGAGATTCATCTTTCCAGCCTCATCCTCAAAGATCCTGAGATTGATGATCTTATTGGACAGATAATCGGCGTCGCTTTCCCGATCACCATGCTCGATCCCGAGAAATACGAGAACACCCCTTTCTATGCTGGAAATATACCTGTCGCCGCTACGGATCTCGGCTCTATCAACCCTCTGCACCACCGAACGCATGACATACACCTTTTATAAGCGCTGATGTTAGCAACAAACACCTTTTGCTTCAAGTCTTTTCTGGTGGTTATTCTACGAAGGCAGGCAGTTTGGGCGTTTATACGGGGAAGCTCCCCGCCGGCAGGGCAGAGCATTCCGGCAAGAAAGAGATATTAGGTTGCGCCCTTAATCCCCAACTCTTCAAGGCTCCTCATAAGGATCCATCAGCGGATGTCGTGGATTTCTGTCACGGCTAAGGTTGCAATATCCATGTATTTACTGTATTTGGGACTGTCCGGAGGCATAAGGTCGACCACACGTGAAAAGATATTTTCAATCATGAAATCACGGTTCTGCTCCTTCTTTCGGATGCCGTAGCAAATTTGTTTTCTTTCCTCATCGCTTAACCGGTTCATAAGATTCTTTGTCGTCCAGATTGAACCGTAACGGGCAAAGTCAGATAATCGGCCCGCATAATTGACCGAATCGCCAAGTGCCGTAAATTCGATTGTCGGCGATGATGGAATCGTTCCGAAATATTCCTGTCCTTCGTTGATTCCAACGTTCAAATAGAGATCGTTAAACCATCCCTTGGTCATTTTCCACTTATTACTCAAATTTTTCATGCTTTCCCTCAACTCAAGCGAACAGAGAATGGCGTTCATGAGATAATTGGAATCGCGCTCCTTGAGGAAGTAGTAGACCATGCCGTCACCGGTGTGTTTTCCATATGTGCCATAATATTTTTTGAATGAACCTTCCATGCACTTCCAGATCTCATTGATCAGCTGGAAATATTCTTCCGGAGGGAGTTCGGCACAAATCCTGATCGAGTCTTGAAGATCTGCAACCAGAACGGAGAAAGATACCAGTGTCGGCATGCGTTGTTTGAGAAGATCCTGAATGATTCTACCTCTTCTGGACAGCAGCTCGACAATTCCCTGCATCATCTTGTTTACCGGGACATATACACATAAAATCCCTTCCCGAAATTTGATGTTGTTCACTCGATAAACCATTTCAGAATCTTGGTGGAAATTCAGGTTCAGATATGTCTCAGGAAGGGCCGGAGAGGAAGTAACATCTATAATATCATAGATGTCTGACAGCATTTTGACATCTCTCTTTGTGATGCCCAGAAAGAGTTTTTCCAGATCCTCTTTTGAAGATCTCTGCTTAAACAGCGACATGTGGAAATCGAGGATCGCATGACGGGACTCGACCGACTGCATGAGACCCATACCGATAAACAGTCTGAATATATTCCTGGATTCCGCTATTGTTAGCGAATGTATGTTTTGACCAAAAATAGTTTCCTCCGCCTCCGTATTGATCCAATCAATTTCGAAATTGTTACTGATCAGATATGCAGGGCATTGGAGATCATTAATCGTCAATTTCACTTCATTCGTTTTAACAGCGATCATTATATCACTCATTTCCTGGCTCGTTTCCTGATCTGTCCTGCGTTCCTCGTCCGGTATCAGGCCGTCATCTCTGCCTTGTTCATCGGCATCATAGGTTACAGAATCAGTAATTACAGTCGAATCATTTGCTTTCAACCTCATGTGATCGCATATCTCGTCCATGGAATACCCCTCTGATTTATACTGTATAATTTTATTTATAGTGTCCAATACAGAGCCGGGAAAATAGCCGATCTGTCTTGCCTTGATCGAAGCCTTCTCAGGTTTTCGGACGATTGGACGGGGAATTATTCCCATTTTGATATAATTGTTCAAGGTGGCTCGGGAAAGCCCGGTTCTGTCAAGGATATCGATGCTGCTGATCAAACCGTTTTTCGTTCTTTCAAGTTCTGCCATAATAACCCTCCCCTATTATGTTGAACAGTCCATTATCCATTATATCAACAATATATGACAGTGACAGCTATTTCGGATTCTGTTTATACGCTTCATAACGATTTGTCAAGAATTATTTATACTGTATTATTATAATGTCTAAAAAGTTACAAAGCATCTTGATTATTGAATAATAACAGTATAATGGACAATGTAATATTATTATATGCATTACCATATATAATTTTTTCTTCAGAAATTGTCGGAATATAGAATATGTGCTATTGGTTTATTTATGAAGCGGAGAATAATACTTCTCATCAATCCCTGGACCTATGATTTTGCAGCCTATGATTTAATGATGACATATTGGTATCCGGCGGTATTCGACATCATCACTATCGTGCGTACGATGTTTCCAGGCGTACCTGTCGTCCTGGGAGGAAATTATGTCACCCTCTGTCCGCGTCATGCATCAAGGTCCGGGGCTGATTTCTGTTTGCCCGGCCCTGCGGAAGCATCTATTCCCGCTCTGCTGAAGGATCTCTTCAACCATGAGATGATCTTCCTTCCTGACAACAATGACCTCGATTTATGGCGACGCACTTTTTGTTGATCCCCGGGATATGGCGATTCGGCTTCTGAAAGAGATCATCCGGAGGAAATTGCCGATTCAGTTTCACTGTCCGAACGGCCTTCATCTGCGTGACATTTCTTCAGAGCTCAGCACGCTCATATTTGGCGGTGGCATTAAAACTCTGCGTTTTGGCTTGGAATCATCAGACGCCGCCCGGCAGATAATGACTGGCGGCAAAGTCTGCAATGAAGAATTTACAGAAGCCCTCATCTGTTTGAGGCGCGCCGGTTATCGGGATCAAGACATCGGGATATATCTTCTCTGCGGTCTCCCCGGACAAACCGCGGAAGAGGTAAGGGAGAGCGTCCGTTTTGTCCGGTCCTGTGGGGCGCGTCAAATTATTGCCGAATATTCTCCCATACCGGGAACGGATTTGTGGGATGAAGCGGTGGCTTCCTCGCCCTACCCTATCGCTGAGAAGCCCCTTTTCCAGAACAATTCCCTCCTTCCCTGCCGGAATGATCATCTCACTTATGAGATGTATCATTCACTGAAGCTCATGACGAGAACTCCTGAGAGCACTGACATTTAATTTTTCTTGCTCCTGAAGACCGATACCGCTAAGATAGCCGTTGTAAGGAGATAAAATACATGGGTTCGTACATCTGGTGGGGGAAAAATATCCTGATTGCCGTTTTCTCAGTTATTTTTCTCATATTCGGCATAGAGACCATCATCGGGGCATTTCATCTTCACAACCCTATTGAATTCATCATGTATTTCTTCTCGGCGAGTCTCATCATTCTGGTTAGCCTCGTCGGCATTATCTATCCCGCTTTTCAAATCCGCTCCTGGTTTAAACCCCGGAAGGTCGATCATGACATGTAAAAATATGCCCTTTACGTGCCCCACTGCTGGCGTCTTTTTGCAAAGTCGCCACAAATTCTGGATCTTACCACCTTTTTACGAGAGCGTGATTCCCCCTTTCTTTGCAAGACACCCCGCTGTTTTATACGCCCTTCTCACGGCCATGGGACTTTTCATTTCGCTTCTTCTCCCTTCCCCTCTGTCTTCCTACAACCTGGAAAAACAGGTTCATGCCTTCACCCTCGCAAATAGCCTCCGGCTGTTGATTGTCGAACGTCACCTGAGTCCTACTGTTTCCATCTATATCCGCTGTCGTGCGGGGGCTGCGGATGAGGCGGATGGTAAAACCGGAACGGCGCACCTGTTAGAACACATGATGTTCAAGGGAACAAAAACCATTGGAACAAAGGATTACCTCCGGGAAGAGAAGATCCTGCGTAAGATCGAAGAGGCTGGAACCGCTCTGGACCGTGAAAGAATGAAGGGCAAGGCGGCTGATCAGGCAATAATCGCCCGCCTGACGCTGCAATTGGCAACGCTACTGAAGTCGCATCAGCCTCTGATGGTCGCCAACGAGATCGACCGACTCTACACGAAGAACGGCGCAGTCAATCTGAACGCCTCGACCGGTCATGACCTGACAACCTATAAGGTCAGCATCCCGGCGAACCGGATCGAACTCTGGGCCAGAATCGAATCTGACCGCATGATCAATCCCGTATTCCGCGAGTTTTATACCGAGCGCGATGTGGTCAGGGAGGAAAGACGGCAGCGTACTGAATCGGATCCGGAAGGAAAACTCTTCGAATCCTATCTTTCCGCAGCGTTCATCGCTCATCCCTACCAGAGACCGGTTCTGGGCTGGCCTTCGGACATGCTTTTCCTCGATATGGCATATATGGAGAAGTTCTTCAAGGAGACGCACACGCCAAACAATACGGTCATCGCCATCGTCGGAAATATAAAGCCGCCTGCGGTCCTTAAGATCGTCGAGAAATACTTTGGCCGGATACCACCCCGAAAGCTTTTCTCCGTCCCTGTCACGGAGGAACCACCTCAATCCGGGGAAAGACGGATCGAAGTGGTCTTTGATGCCGAGCCGCAGATGATCCTCGGATACCACAAACCGCCCCCCCCGGCCTATGCTGATCATGTATTCGATATCCTGGAATCCATTCTCAGCAGTGGGAGGACAGCGAGGCTCTTCAAAACCATCGTTGAGGAAAAACGGCTTGCGGAGAGCATTCAGGCTGTCAACGGTTTGCCCGGTGCACGCTATCAGAATCAATTCGCTATCTTAGCTAAGCCTCGACACCCTCATATCTGCAGTGAGCTGGAAGAGGCGATTGACTTGGAATTAGAAAGGATCAAAAGGGAACCTGTTCCCCTCTCCGAGCTGACAAAAGCCAAGAATCAGATCAGGGCTGATTTCCTCAGAAGACTCGATTCCAATACAGGCCTTGCCGAAATGCTCTCTTATTTTGAAGCGCTGTTGGGGGATTTTCACTACCTTAAAGACTATCTCGATACGATTGACCGAGTCACTCCGGACGATATTCTAAATGTGGCGCAAACCTACCTGACACGGGAAAACCGCACGGTCGCTACGCTGGTAAGGAGGAAACATTAAACCATGCAACATAAACAAACCTCTGGCAAACCATCGTTGCTGATTGGCGCCTTTCTGTTCTGCCTGTGTTTTGTTCATTTTTCCCCGGTTACAACATTGGCTGCGGCCCCACCGGCATTGACCGATCCGGACCGGATCCGCTACAAACCCCTGTCCTTTCATCCTCCCATTGCGGATCGGATCATACTTACAAATGGTCTTGTCGTCTATTTACTTGAAAATGGAGAACTCCCCCTATTGAAAATAAGGGTCGTCGTCCGTACCGGCAGCATATATGATCCGCCCGGCAAGGAAGGTCTTGCGGAGTTGACTGCGACGGTGATGGAGACCGGGGGAATTGCCGGCATGACCGGAAATAGCGTTGACGAAACCCTGGAGTCAATGGCGGCTTTGCTGCAAACGTCCATCAATCGGGATTACGGAACCTTTTCCCTTTCTCTGTTGAAGAATGATCTGGAAAAAGGACTGGATATCTTTTCGCGCATCCTAATGCAGCCGGTTTTCGAACAGGACAAGCTGACCCTGGCAAAAGGCTTGAAAATCGAAGAGCTGCGGCGGATTTTTGATGACCCGCAAAAACTCGCTTTCCGCGAATTCGGCCGACTCATGTATGAGGACAGTCAATGGGGAAAGGTCGCTAACAGGGAATCCATAAGCCGTCTCCAAAGGGATGATCTGATTCGCACGCATGAGCTTTTTTACAACCCGGAGAATGTCATGATAGCGGTAAGCGGTGATATCGGCAGGAAGGAAGCGGAAATCCTCCTCAACCGCTATTTCGGGATTTGGAAATTGTCAGAAAAGAAGGTTCCCGCCCCTCCCCTTCCGCATCCACGCGAAGGAGAAATTTTTTTCCTTCCCAAGGATATCCCCCAATCGGTCGTCCTTTTCGGCTGGTTTGCCCCTTCAAAAAAGGATGCTCAATTCTATCCTTTTGAGATCTTGGACTTTATCGTAGGGAGCGGCGGATTCCGCTCGCGAATTTTTCAGGAGATCAGAACGAATCGCGGTCTGGCCTACAGTACAGGCAGCTTTTACAAGGCAGGAAAGGAACATGGCCTGTTCGTCGCCTATGCCCTGACGAAGTCAGAATCCACAGCCAGCGTTTTTTCTCTGATACAAAGCATCCTCCGGGAGATTGGAGAAAAACCGGTCCTGCCCGAGGAACTGAAAATGGCAAAGAATGCAATTCTGAACAGCTTTATCTTTTCTTTCACCTCGGCAGACCAGATCGCTTTTCAGCAGTTACTGTTAAAATATAATGATCTTCCTGATGATTTTCTTGTATCTTATCGTAATAAAGTAGATAATGTAACAGCAGACGAGATAAGGAAAGTTGCTGGTCTTTATCTTGCTCAGGGAAAGGCGGTTGTTCTGATCATCGGCAATGACGCGGTCTACCGGGATATTTCCACTGCTTTTACTAAGATTAAGAGGATTGAGGGAAAATATGATTGATCAGAGCTCTTTCCAAAGGATTATCCGGCGCATCCAAATGTACGAACAGGAGATGATCCGCCTGCAGATCCAACTCTGCGCCATTCCCGCTCTTGCCCCTGAGAATGGCGGTGACGGTGAATATCGGAAGGCCTCTTTCCTGAATGCCTACCTTCGTGAAGCCGGTTTATGCAATATTCAGGAGATCAACGCACCCGACGACCGGGTCTCTGCCGGAGTCCGCCCCAATCTGATCGTTCGGATTCAGGGGATCAATACGGAGAAAACGGTCTGGGTTCTGACGCATATGGACATTGTTCCTCCCGGCGAGAGCAGCCTCTGGTATGAAGACCCCTATCGCGGCTACATCAGCGAAGGAAGATTGTTCGGCCGGGGCATGGAGGATAACCAGCAGGACCTCGTTGCCTCCCTCTTTGCGGCCAGGGCCATTCTTGATGAAGGTATTCTTCCAGAAAATTCCATCGGCCTTTCCTTTGTCTCCGATGAAGAGACCTCCAGCCGAAAAGGCCTTGGTTACCTTCTCGCCGATGAAGCCAATCCCTTCCGGAAGACGGACCTTATCATCGTTCCGGATGCGGGCAATCAGGACGGCAGCTTTATCGAAATCACGGAAAAAAGCATGCTCTGGCTTCGATTTAAGACGACAGGCCGCCAATGTCACGGAAGCAAGCCCTCCTTAGGGCAAAATGCCTTTCTGGCGGCATCCCACCTTGTCGTAAAACTTCAGGGGCTTCATGAGGTATTTAATCTGCTTGACCCCCTCTTCGACCCTCCGGAGAGCACGTTTCAGCCAACGCGCAAGGATGCCAATATACCCAATATCAACACAATCCCCGGGGAGGACATCTTCTTCTCCGACTGTCGTGTCCTCCCTTGTTACCCCCTGGAAAAGGTCCTTGAAACGGTTCGCCGCATAGCTGATGAAATCGAAAGGCGTTTTGGAGTAACCGTTGAAATCGCGCCTGTTGAAAAGATCCAGGCCCCTCCGCCCACCCCGTCGGATGCCCCTGTCGTGGGGGCGCTGCAGGACGCACTTCAGGAAATATACGGATTTAGACCGCGACTGGCCGGTATCGGCGGCGGAACGGTAGCTGCCTGTTTCCGCAAAGCGGGCTATCCGGCAGCCGTCTGGTCCCGACTTCAGGAAACGGCCCATCAGCCCAATGAAAACTGCCTGATTGCCAATATGGTCGGCAATGCAAAAGTGTATGCCCACCTGTTCATGCAGGGCGATGCCGCTGCGCGTCCCTCGGCGAAATAAAGTGAACCGGCCGTAAAATGATTTGCGTTACTAATTATAACATGTTAAAATTTGCACACTTCTTTATAGGGTAACTATTTATTGAAGCAAATTAAAGAACCCCTCAGCGTAGAAAAGATCGATTTTGCCGACAACGAGCTGCTGCGCAATCTCTTCGGCGAGCATGACAGGAATGTCAAGCTTATTGAAAGACTCGCAGCGGTCACGCTAAGCGTCCGCGGAAATGTCGTATCCCTTGCCGGCAGCCAACTCTCAGTAGTTCTCGTCAGGAGCCTCCTGTCGCAATTATATAAAATCGCCGGAAAGGGATATCCCCTTTCTTCCGCTGACATCGAATACGCTTATCGTATCCTGTCCGAGGATTGCATGGCCGATCTGGAACGTCTCTTCCTGGATATTGTCTTCATCTCCGCGAAGAAGCGAATCATCACTCCCAAGAGTATCGCCCAGAAACTCTACATCGATGCGATCAGGAACTCGGACATGGTTTTCGGCGTCGGACCGGCGGGAACGGGGAAAACCTATCTGGCCATGGCCATGGCCGTTTCCGCATTGCTGGAAAAGAAGGTCAACCGTATTTCCCTGGCGAGGCCTGCCGTTGAAGCGGGCGAAAAGCTTGGCTTCCTGCCGGGCGATCTTTCGGAAAAGGTCAACCCCTATCTGCGTCCCCTTTATGATGCCCTTTTTGACATGATCGACTTTGACCGGGCATCGGCACTGATTCACAAGGGGGTCATCGAGGTCGCCCCTCTGGCCTTTATGAGGGGCCGGACGCTGAATGATTCCTTTGTCATCCTCGATGAAGCCCAGAATACGACATCCGAACAGATGAAAATGTTCCTGACGAGGCTCGGATACGGCTCCAAGGCCGTAATCACCGGCGACGTTACGCAGATCGATCTGCCGACGGAGAAAATATCCGGTCTTATCGAAGCCGAAGAGCTCCTCTGTAAAACGGAGGGGATTCGTTTTATCCACTTCTCGGAGCTTGACGTGGTCAGACATCCCCTGGTTCAGGATGTCATTCGTGCATACAACCATCTTGATCGCAGGAAAAGGAGGGACGGCGGCCGTTCGGAAGCGTAGCAGGAAGGGCGTTTTTTTTTAAACCCCTGAACAGATCTTCCGCGTGACAGAATGCCCGATATGCCGGTTTCTATAACAAATCGCCAGAAATCGTTCAAGATTGACTTGAACAGGATACGGAGGAGCCTGAAAAGGCTTCTGAAAGAGCTGAACTACGAAGACAGGGAGATCAGTCTCCTGCTGGTCGATGACAATCAGATCAGGGAAATAAACAAATATTACCTCAACCGGGACTGTCCGACCAATGTGATCTCTTTCGCTATGACGGAAGGCGACTTCGGCCATATCAACCCGCAGATCCTCGGGGATGTAGTCATTTCCGTGGAAACCACATCTCGTGACGCATTAACCGCCCATATCGATCTCATGGAGGAGCTGGAGTTTCTCCTCATTCACGGTATTCTTCATCTGCTCGGATATAATCACGAAAACACCAGCGCTGCAAAAGTCGAGGAGATGAACAAACGCGAGCAGGAGCTATTTTCCCTCCTGAGGCGCTACCATCTGGACTGATAATGCCCCCTATTGGATCATGATCACCTGCCCCGGATAGATGTTGTCCTTTCTCGCCAGTCTGTTGATATCGAGCAGTTTGTCGAGGGACATGTTATTCTTCCGTGCGATCTTGTTAAGACTGTCGCCTTTTCTAACCGTGTATTTCTTCGCCGTTTTTGTTTCCGTGTCCTTGCCTGATTTAGACTTTACCACCGTTTTGCCTTTCCCCTTGCTCTCCTCGCCGCTGTTCCTTTTCTGCCCCTTATCACCTTCGTTATCGTCCCCCTCGATCCGAAGGATCTGACCGATTTTCAGGGCATCCTTTTCCAGATGATTGAACCTTCTAATCTCAGCAACAGTCGTGTCATACTTCCTTGCCAGAGAAGCCAGCGTATCGCCTTTTTGAACCTTATGGCGCCCAATCTTTTCCGGCTTATTAGTTTTCCGGGTAGGCCCAGCCATTTTTGATGTCTGGATGGGCACATTCAACCGCTGACCTGCCACGAGACGCCGTTTCTTGGACAGATGATTATAGGCCGTAATCGCCCCGACGGAGGTTTTGTATTTACTCGCAATAGAGGCAAGGGTTTCCCCCCGCCGCACCTTGTGCCTGATGACCGCCCCCGGCTTTGCAAAGAAGGACGCACGGGGCGCTTCTGCCTGCGGAATTTCATCTATAACCTTAAGAAGCTGTTCCGCCATCTCCAAAGGCACCTTCAGTTTATAAGGTTTATCCGGCGTAATTCTATACCGGAGTTCAGCGTTCAGGATATTCAGGACTTCTTCTGAAATATCCAGTTTCCGGGCTATGTCCTGCAGACGCATGGATTTGTTGATCTCCGCAATCTCATAGGACAGGGCGGAGATCTTTCCGGCTCCGGCTCCAAGATCAATGCCGTATTTCTGCGGATCCCTGATAACCACCAGCGTTGCCAGAAACCGGGGAACGTAGCGCGCCGTTTCGTAGGGAAGCTTCTGATAGAGGTCCCAGAACCGATCGAGATAATTGATATGCTGCGAGGCTATGTTCCTGATCACCCTTCCCTCGCCGCAGTTGTATGCCGCAAGGACCGTCAACCAGTCGCCGAACATCGTGTGCAGTTCTTTGAGATAGTCAATGGCCGCCCGGGTGGATTTTTCAATGTCCATTCGTTCGTCGAACCAGTCATCCCTGTTCAGGCCGTATTTATATCCGGTGGAGGGGATGAATTGCCATAGACCAAGGGCCCGCGCCGTCGATAATGCGTTGATTTTGAAGCCGCTTTCCACCAGAGGCAGCCACGCTAACTCTTCCGGCAGGCCAGCCTTCTTGAGTTCCTTCAGAATGATTGGGCGATACATTGTCGACCGCTGATAAGAAGAAATGAAAAAATCGCGTTCTACGGTCTGAAACTGACGGATCTCCTTCTCGACATCGGCATTGGTGATGACCGGGATCTCACTGCGTTTCCCTTTCGCAACAGCCGGAATCGAATTGTAGATGGCGAGGATCCTCTTCGAGATGATGAGACGGAGGTCATCCTTCTGTCTGGCGATATCCGGATTGCCGTTGGTATCGAGCAGGAGGGCATAAGCCTGATCAAGCATTTCCAGGGCATTTTCAAGGTTGCCGCTGACCCAGTAGGTATGGGATTCATCCAGAAGTACGAGCGCTTCTTCCATGATATCCCGCTCAGCTTCTTCCTCGTTCTCTCTAAGGCCTTCATGAAGCGGCGGCTTTGACTGATCCGCAGTAGAAGAAGACTTTGACAACCCGCTCTTCTTTGAGAAAGCGGGCGTTTTATTCAGAGACGTTTGCTTTGCCGGGGGAAGACTCTTTTCCGGCTTTGACAACTCGATCTTTTTGGAGAGAGCGGGCGCTTTCTCCAGGGATGTCTCCGCTGCCGGGGGAAGATCCTGTTCCGGTTTTGACAACTCTACCTTCTCAGAGGGAACAGGCTTTTTCTCCAGAGCCCGTTCCTCTGCCCGAGGAAGACGCTGTTCCGGAGATGATGGATTTCCCACATTCACCGCCGGAGCCGGCGCTGCATTCTCCGCCAGTAT
>Ga0209212_1001091_pt1 | contig 46408 bp, 47 predicted proteins | sample RifGroC2_FD_183996 | JGI IMG/M metagenome (GOLD analysis project Ga0209212, IMG submission 183996) | Groundwater microbial communities from Rifle, Colorado, USA - Groundwater C2 (SPAdes) (version 2) | ecosystem: Environmental > Aquatic > Deep subsurface > Groundwater | place: Rifle, Colorado... | reverse complement strand
AAGCCGCGCGAGGTGTAGCAGTGCGCGAGCTATCCTTCAAGACCGGAGAACCGGACTACACTCTCTTCGTGGATGGAAAAGCGATCGGCACCATCGAGGCCAAGCCCGTAGGCCACTCGCTGATCGGCGTCGAGGAACAGTCCGAGAAGTACGTCAAAGGGGTGCCCTTCGGTCTCCCGGCCTGGCGCTCACCGCTACCATTCAGCTACGAATCGACCGGCACCGAGACTCACTTCACTAACCGTCTGGAAATTCCACTCCCTCCCCTCGCTGAGCAGCAGCGGATCGTGGCGGAAGTGGAGCGGCGGTTGAGCGTGGTTGAGGAACTGGAAACGGTAGTGTCGGCCAACTTCCAGCGCGCCACGCGTCTCCGCCAAGCGGTTTTGCAGCGGGCGTTTTGTGGTAAACTGTAGGTTAGCTCGATCATGGACCATGTCAGAGCAATCAACCGACTCAGGAGCCGCGATGTACTTTCAGCGGCCCTCATTTATGCCATCTTTGATCGGCTTAACGGCGATTTCTTCTTTGATCCCTTCGAAATCGAACACGCCATTGCCAACCGGGACACTTTAATTGACGAGTTGGTTGAAGAGCTTAGGAACCCTGGCCAATTCGAGCCACGACCCGCATTCGCATACTTCCCGCCGAAAAACGAGTTATGCGACCGCAGGTTCATTTATGTGCCGATTAAGGATCTTACCGTTCGCTATGCGATAACCTTAATTTTCTCCGAGCAGATCGAAACGGAAATACATCCGCAGTGCTTTGCTAATCGCCGCGCGACTGGTGATGACGCGGAAAGGAGGTTCACCGAAGATTTTGCGAGTGGTGGTTGGGGTCGGTTCTGTCAATGGCAAGCCGAACGTTGTGGAGATAACACAATTCTTTTGCGAACTGACATCTCGTCATTTTATGATTCGATCTCGCACGACTATCTTATTGATACCGTTTGCCGCCATCTAATGCTTCCGGCGGACTGCGAATTGATTAATCTGTTTCGTCGTCTCCTTAGGATTCCAGTCATTTACTACTCACCGAGCACAGGGCAAATCGAGGGACCAGCAACTATACATCAGGGCTTACCGATTGGGGACGGGGTCGAGGGATATCTCGCCAATCTCTATCTGAGGGACGTCGATGATGCGATGGTTCGGGCGGAAGCTGTGTATGGCCGTTACGTGGATGACATCCGTCTTTTTGGCAGTTCGAGACAGCAGGTCCTCTACCATCTCCGCATCCTACAGGAACAGCTTCTTCGAAAGGGTCTTAACCTGAATTCGTCAAAGACCGAAATCGCAGAGGACGTAAGGTCGATGGGCGAGTTGATGTCCCGTCTGTACTACGGAGAGGGCTACGGATTCGAAAAGGACGAACAAGCAGGGTCCGCAATCCAGAGGCGAATTGATAGACCCTTTGAGGAATTCTCTCGGACGTTCACTGAGGACCAAGCTTTAAAAAAAGGAAGCGACGCGAGGGATTTTTGTAAGTTTCTCGGCGCCCACGCTGAAAATGGGCAGCCCTTAGTCGCACTGGCAGATCGCCAGAATTGGCACGTTGAACGACTTCGCGAGTGCGTAGTACGCTGGCGAAACCCGACGAAACACGCCGTTTGGCTTCTTGCCCAGACTGCTACATATCGCGGAGTGCCTACCGCGATCCAACAGCGGGCACGGGATATAATTCTTGCTTTGCTTGTCGATGACTCCGTTAACTCCTACAGCCGTTATCGACTGTTGCATCATATAGTTAAGCGACGGCAAACGCGGCGTGGCCGACTGTTCCGATTCGTCGACCACTTTTCTGCAGATGAGCGGAGGCGCATCGAAGATCTTCTTTTTCGTTATCTGGCGGCGCCCGCGTTTGAGTTGAATCTATTGGCGCTCTATGTTTTTCGAATACTCGGCCGGTCGGCACCAGAACTTCGGAGGATCGTTTCCGAACATTGTCGCGCCGGCTGTGACCCGATTCGCAATGCCCTAGAAGCCGTAACGCAAATTCCTGAGACCCAGCTACAATCGACCGCTGCGCTAGACGAGCCCGACGCGACTCCAGGACCGTACTGATTTATGTCGCCAGCGTCACTCTTGATCCAGAAGCTCTGGAACTACTGCAACATCCTGCGGGACGACGGGTTGTCTTACGGCGACTATCCTTCGGCGGAGTCTATCCTGAGCGCAGCCGAAAGGCTCAGGACAGGCTCTGAGCAGTTGATGTTTCTATTCTTTTTTCGGGAATCGCTGACGATCTAAAAAGGGCGATGCCACCACCAAATCCGACTCCAATATTCCGTTTCATCCATGTGGAAAATCTCGACACGTTGATGCGTCGCGACGCGCTGCATGCACCCAATCACGTACTATCCGACGGGTTACCATACCGCTTCTGTCACGATCCAGAAGTACAAGGCGCTCGCGCCGCCGTAACTATTACCGTCGGACCGGGTGGCACCATTCACGACTACGTGCCTTTCTACTTCGGCTATCTCTCGCCAATGATGTTCAAGCTTAAGACCGGGCGGGTCGCTGGCTATGACGAAGGACAGGAGCCGTTGATTTACCTGGTGTCAACTGCGCAGGCAGTGGCAGATGCTGGAGTGGGGTTTGCCTTCTCGGACGGCCATGGGTTGGCATTCATCACCGGTTGGTTCGATAGGCTGGAACGGCTGGAGGCGGTCGATTGGGGAATGGTGTACCAGCAGTACTGGAGTGACAACCTGAATGACATGGACCGGCAACGCCGGAAGCAAGCAGAGTTTCTGGTGTACCAGTCGTGCCCTTGGTCGTTGATTCAAGAGATTGTGGTTATCAACACAGCGATGCGTGAACGTGTGGAGGCGATACAGGCTGCCTTCCACGTATCAAAAAGAAAGATGGTCAAGATTGAACGAAGGTGGTACTATTGATAAACAATTCCTAGCGATGATTCACAAGGCAACAGGCAATCTTCTGAAGGCCGACGCCGAGGCTCTAGTCAACACTGTGAACTGTGTTGGCTTCATGGGCAAAGGCATTGCCCTGCAATTTAAGCAGGCCTGGCCGGAGAACTTTGAAGCGTACGCAAAGGCCTGCAAGGCGGGTGAAGTTCGACCAGGGCGGATGTTTATCTGGGAAACCGGCAGGCTCGTCAACCCGAAGTACATTATCAACTTCCCGACCAAACGAGACTGGCGGGGAAAAGCGCGAATAGAAGACATTCGTGACGGACTACGTGCGTTGGTATCCGACGTACGGAGGTTGGGAATTAGTTCTATCGCCGTACCGCCGTTGGGCTGCGGAAATGGGGGACTTAACTGGCGTGAAGTTCGGCCGCTGATTGAAGCCGCGTTCGCCGGGGTTTCAAATGTGAAAGTGTCCCTATACAGTCCCGGCGGCGCGCCGGAGCCAAAAACCATGCCGGTGAAAACTAAGAAGCCCGGCATGACGCCGGCGAGGGCGTTATTCATTAAGTTGATGCATCAATATGGCGCTTTGAATTACCGCCGTACTCTGCTCGAAATTCAGAAGCTCGGATACTTCCTTCAGGAGGTGGGCGAGAACCTTCGTTTACGCTACGAGGCTGGACTCTACGGTCCTTATGCCGCGAATTTAAACAAGGTCCTGGAACGTATCGAAGGACATTTCATCCGTGGCTACGATGACAGTCAGAAACCCGATACAGACATTGAGCTGCTGCCTGGCGTAGTGGAAGAAGCCGACGCGGTTTTGACTAAGCACTCAGAGTCGGTGGCTAGGCTCAAGCGTGTCGCTGATTTAATCCAAGGCTTCGAGACGCCGTATGGCATGGAGCTGCTTTCAAGCGTTCATTGGGTTTGTACGCATCATTCGCCCACAGCAAACACCGCCGATGCCGCTGTCGGAGCCGTCCATAAGTGGAACGATAGAAAGCGAGAGATGTTCCGGGCTGACCATGTCCGGATTGCCTATGATCGTCTGAAAGAGCTCACCTGGATTCATTGAGTGGATTCCTCCCACCAGATCGTTCAAAAACTCTGGAACTACTGCAACATCCTGCGGGATGACGGGTTGTCTTACGGAGACTATCCTTCGGCGTCGCTCAGGACAGGCTCTGAGCAGTTGACGTTTCTAGATGGCGGATGAGCAGCGCTGAGCTGTCTCTTCCGCTGCCTGGGAGTACCACTTCCGTAATGAGCTCATTCAAAAGTATATCCTACGCGCAATAGTTCAGTGATTAAGGGAATTGCTACGCTCTCAGTATATTCAAAAACGGCTTGTTTAGTATACTCTGTATGCTATACTTCACTGAATCCATGAATTAAGGCACATAGGATATACCATGCAACTCATCTCAGGCTTGGGAAGGCTGGACAGGGTAAGGCTGGCGGCGCTGATCCAGCGAACGAAGGGGACGATCTCCGTTAGTGAAGCTGCTGGAATTTTGAAGGTCTCTCCAACCGACGCAGCCAAGATGTTGGCCCGGTGGCGAAAGAACGGCTGGGTCTCGCGCGTGCGGCGGGGTCTGTATGTTTCGGTGCCTCTGGAGTCCAGAACGGCCGATGTCCCTCTTGAAGATCCGTGGATCATTGCCGACCGGTTGTTCACCCCTTGCTACATCGGCGGGTGGAGCGCCGCGGAATACTGGGGACTGACGGAGCAGATTTTCCGGACCGTAGTAGTCATGACGACGCAGAAACCGAGGGACCGATCGCCAAACATTAAAGGTACAAAGTTTCTGCTGCGCACGATCGCAGAAAAAGCAATATTCGGCTTGAAGCCGGTTTGGAGAGGGCAGGTGAAAATATCCGTATCTGATCCCACACGGACGGTGCTCGATATGCTGGACGATCCGAAGCTGGGAGGCGGGCTGCGCTCCACCGTGGATATTTTGCTCAGCTACCTCAGGTCCGAGAAAAAAGACACGAAGCTTCTGATTGAGTACGCGAATCGGCTCGATAATGGAGCTGTTTTCAAGCGCCTTGGCTTTTTATCGGAGCGCTTTGCCCCCGCGGAAACCTACCTTGTTACCGAGTGCCGATCCAGACTAAGAACAGGCAACGCCAAGATCGATCCTTCGCTGACGGCTGATCGACTTATCACCAAGTGGCGGTTGTGGGTGCCGGATAATTGGGCTAACGGAAAATCCAAGTGATCGACAAACAGGAAGTAATAGCTTTCTCCGGAGAGCTCGGTTTAGCGCCGAACGTCGTTGAGAAAGACTATATCCTCGGCTGGCTCCTGGCGGGGATAACTCAACATCCTGAACTCGGCCCAAGCTGGATATTCAAAGGAGGCACTTGCCTCAAGAAGTGCTTTTTCGAGACGTATCGCTTTTCAGAGGACTTGGATTTCACGATTACAGATCCGAATCAACTGAACAGAGAATTCCTCATAAAAGCCTTTGCGGAAGTTGCAGAATGGATTTATGAGGCGGCAGGGATAGAGATGCCAAAGGAATTGCTCCGCTTTGACCTTTACCGAACTCCACGCGGAGGCATTTCCGTCGAGGGCCGAATAGCTTTCCGGGGACCGATGCAAATGGGCGGGGATCTGCCGCGCGTGAAACTGGATTTAACGGCTGACGAGGTTCTTGTCTTAGAGCCTGTGATGCGCAAAGTTCACCATCCTTATATGGACAATCCGCCGGAGGGTATAGAGGTTCTCTGCTATTCCTTTGAAGAGGTCTTTGCAGAAAAAATTAGGGCCTTGAAAGAACGTCTAAGGCCGCGTGACCTCTACGACGTGGTCCATTTGTATCGCCATGATAGTTCAAAGCCCGACCGTCAGGTCATAGTCGAGACCCTGAGCGAAAAGTGTAAGTTCAAAGGAATATCTACCCCCGCGATGCAGGATTTTACTGATCATACGGGTCGAGCCGAATTAGAAGCAGAATGGGGAAACATGCTGGGGCACCAATTGCCAGCGCTTCCTCCCTTTCAAGAGTTTTGGCAGGCATTACCGACTGTTTTTGACTGGTTGCACGGTGTTGTTGAAAAGGCCGCACCTCCGACTTTCCCAGTCGCGACCAGAGAAATAGACGAAATGTGGCACGCGCCAACCATGGCTCAGGCTTGGAACACAACGGTTCCGCTTGAGGTCATTCGGTTTGCGGCGGCCAACCGCCTCTGTATCAATCTGGCTTATCAAGGCACCCGTCGTCTAATAGAGCCGTACTCTTTACGCAGGACGCAGGATGGAAATTTAGTTTTGTATGCCGTAAGACACAACACTGGCGAGGACAGATCATATCGAGTAGATCGTATTGAAGGAGCGGAGGTCACACAACAGTCTTTCAATCCCAGGTATGCGATTGAACTGACTCCGTCGGGACCCGTGTCCGCACCTCCTATTTCGCGAAAATTAAGCACGTTTCGGTCATCGCCTATACGGACTACAAGACGAAGGACTGGATTGTCACCGAGCTTTGGTCCAACATACGTGATTGAGTGTTCTTACTGTGGTAAAAGATTCAATCGCAAAAACTACACTACACAACTAAATTCGCATAAAGATAAATCTGGCTATCCCTGCCCTGGTCGGATGGGCTATATGGTTGACACAAGATACTAGGGAACGACATGACCTCTTCGGCAATCGTCCAAAAGCTCTGGAACTACTGCAATATCCTGCGGGATGATGGGTTGTCTTACGGCGACTATGTCGAGCAGTTGACGTTTTTGCTCTTCCTTAAGATGGCCGATGAGCAGAGCCGGCCGCCGTACAAGAAAACTTCACCGGTGCGGAAGGGCTATGACTGGCCCAGCTTACTCGCCAAGGACGGCGACGACTTAGAAATACATTACCGCCACATGCTGGAGACGCTCGGCAAAGAGAAAGGGATGCTGGGCGTCATCTTCCGCAAGGCGCAGAACAAGATTCAAGACCCGGCTAAGCTGCGGCGGCTGATCGTCGACCTGATCGACAAGGAAGAGTGGTCTTCGCTCTCCGCCGATGTAAAAGGCGACGCCTATGAAGGCTTGCTGCAGAAGAACGCCGAGGACGTGAAAGGCGGCGCGGGACAGTACTTTACGCCGCGCCCGCTCATCGCCGCTATCGTGGACGTGATGCGGCCGGAGCCGGGCAAGACTATTTGCGACCCGGCCTGCGGCACCGGAGGTTTTCTCCTAGCGGCGTATACCTACCTTTCCGACCCGCAGCGTTACCAACTCGATCGCGCCCAAAAGAAACAACTCGCGGGCAAAACCCTCTTCGGGGTCGAGCTGGTGGATAGCGTTGCTCGCCTCTGCTGTATGAACCTTTTGTTGCACGGCATAAGCGCCGACGGCACGAAAGAGGTCCCGGTGGAGATTCGGGATGCTCTCGCCAGCCACGGTGGACGCTACTACGAGATGGTGATGACGAATCCGCCGTTCGGGAAAAAGAGTAGCGTTACTATGACATCTTCTGGCTCAAGGACGAATCGCTGGAAGAGTCGGCCAACCTGCCCGCGCCCGATATCATTGCCGCCGAAATTGTCGAAGACCTCGAAGCGGCCCTCGAACAATTCCGCGAAATCGCTACCGACTTAGGCGCAGGAAATGAGGAGAAAAAGGTGATGGGCTAGTTTTTTGGCAATTGCTGTCAGTCGAAGTCGCGGTGAGCGGGGTCATATTGTTGGGATTCGAACTCACGGAAATAAAGGGGACAAGGCAGATTGAGTGGAAAACAGGTCAATCGGGGTCAGGCGTGATATTGGTTATTTTGGAAGAGAAACAAAATCAAGGAAAAAGTAATGAAAGAAATGGGGAATCCGCATCATCGGGACGGAGAAAGAGATTGTGATGCAAGAATATGGCGGACGACTTGAAGCTGTGATAATCTTAAAGCAGAGGGTAGACCTATGAAAAACCATACGAAACCTCTTGAGGAGCTGGTCCAAGGGCTGCCGCCGGAGATCCGCAAGGAAGTCAAAGCGTTTGTAACCTCTTTGATTCGGAAACGGGAGAAGAAGCCTAGAGGGAAGCTGAAATTCGACTGGGCAGGCGCTCTCAAAGATCTGCGGGATCAGTACACCTCAGTAGAACTGCAACATAAGATTTCGGAGTGGCGGATTGGGGAGAGATGAGACTTCTCATCGACACCAATGTCTTCCTCGAAATCATCCTGGACCAGGAAAAGGCCGCCGAGGCTAAAGCTCTCTTAGCCAAGGTCGCCGACCATGAGTTTTTCATCTCAGATTACTCGCTTCACTCTATAGGCCTGCTTCTCTTTCGAAGAAAGCAACATAACGTTTTTCAGAGGTTTCTCCGTGACATGGCGGTCAACGCGGCCGTGACACTGTTATCCCTTTCCGTGGACGATATGGAGGCCGTTGTCGATGCGGCAACAAAATACGACCTCGACTTCGACGATGCCTACCAGTATGTGGCAGCCGAGAAGTACCACCTGACGCTTGTTAGCTTCGATAGTGACTTCGACCGCACCGGGCGCGGCCGTAAAACCCCCGCAGAGATCAGGCGTTAACCCTGCGCGACAAGCTTCTATTTTATGAAACTCCGCATCCTCGGCTGCGGTGATGCCTTCGGGAGCGGGGGCAGGAACAACAGCAGCTATCTCGTGGATGGCGCGGAGAGGGGAGGTGCCGGTCGAGTTAGCAGAAGACGGAATAGTGGTTGAAATCTGATCTAAAGCCAACCGAAAAAGAAGGATTAGCTCGGTCTTTCTACGGGCGGAGCTACGGCAGCCACGGGAATAATAATAGCTCTAAAACCGCTCTTGTTCTCAATCTCCCGCGCCGCCTCCTGAGCATGGGTCAACTGGGGATAGGGACCAACTCTTACCCGGTAGGTGGTCTCGCCATTGTTCAGCAAAACCTTTTCCAAAAAAGACTGATAGCCCCCCTCGGTAATCGACCTTTGCAGAGACTCGGCGCGGTCCCGTTCTCGGAAAGAGGCGATTTGGAGAACGTATCCGCTGGAGGAGTGGACCCTTCTTTCCTCTTCCCAGGAAAAGAGGGGAGATGAGGGTTTTTCTTTCCCCGGGGAGATCTGGCCATCTGAAAAGACCGGCGCGCTCGTCGGGGAAACGGTCCTCAAGGTCTCGTAATTCGTGAGTCCATATTCGAGGAGCCTCCTGGCATCCCCCCAGAGATCTCTCGAACCCAGGATGGAAACAATCAAAGTCGCTCCGTTGCGGGATGCCCCTCCAACAAAGGTCTTCTGGGCCGCATAGGTGTAGCCGGTCTTACCGCCGATGGCCCCGTCGAAGTTCCAAAGGAGCCGGTTGTGATTGCGTATGGCTATATGGCGCACCTTTTGGGTCTTTGCGGAAGAGACGGAACTCACCGAGGACGTCTTGGTCTGGACGATTTCCCGAAAGGCGGGGTTTTTCATCGCGTAATTGAAAATCAATGCCATGTCCCTTGCTGTCGAATAGTGTTCCGGGGCCGTGAGCCCATGGGGATTTGTGAAACGGCTGTTGGTCGCTCCTATCTCACGCGCCTTGTTGGTCATCATCTCCGCAAAACGGGCCACCGATCCCGCAATGCCTTCCGCTAACACCAGGCTGGCGTCGTTGGCGGAAGAGAGCAGCAGGCCGTAGAGCAGGTCATCAATGGTCATTGCCTGACCCGGGCGGAGGTAGAGCTTGGAAGAAGGGACATGGGTCGCCGACTTGGTTACACTCAAGAGATCTTTTCCCCGCCGGTCGCTTTCTAAGGCAACAATCGCAGTTACAATCTTCGTCGTACTTGCCGGGGGCAGGGGCAGGTCAGGCTCCCGCTGGTAAAGAACCTGCCCCGTGGTCGCGTCTACCAGAAAGGCCGACCGTGCGGTGAGCATTTCCTCGGAGAAAGAGGACCAAACCGGGGAAGCGATGGACAATAAGAGAAAAAAGGCCGGGATGGAAGAAAATCTCGGATGTCTTTTGCTTTTCAGGACCGCTTATCCTCCTTGGCTGTGGTGCTGCTGCGCTGATAGGATCTTCAACATCCCTCTACCTTCAGCTTTAAACGAGTTGAATATATCACAATATTGGAACTTCGGGTAGTATTTTGTTGCGTTTGCAGCCCGTTGCGGAATTCCAGCGTCCGTGGAGTGGTCCGGATGGGCTCTCCTTCAGTGAAGCTGCTGCTGGATAGCCTCAGCGGCCTGACGGGCGAAATCATAGTTGGGCTCGATGGCGAGCGCTTTGTCAAACTCTTCCAGGGCTTTTATTAACATTCCTTTGGCCAGGTAGACGCGTCCTAGATTGCAGTGGGGATAATGGTAGGCCTCATAGCGTGCTGCCCGCAGCGCTTTTTCCAGCCACGGAATCGCCTCATCCGGCCTCCCCAAGTTGATAAGATAGGCCCCGATATCGTTATAGGGGTTGCCAAAATCCGGGTCGACTGCAATCGCCTTCTTGCATTCTTCGATCGCCTCTTCGTAGTGTCCCTGGAAGCTTAAGCTCCAGCCCAGAAATGTGTAGGCCTCCGAGGTAGGGTGGCAACGGATCGATGCTCGGTAGAGACGAATCGCCTCTTCCAGCTCTCCCTCCCTCTGACAGCGGTAGGCCTCGCGGAAGAGCTTCACGGCCCTTGCGATAATTTCCTTATCGTCCATCTCTTCCTCCATGTCGGGCCAATAATCTTCGCCTAACTTCGTTTATCGCCCCTCCGTCTCCCTTTTTTTCCCTTTCTCCCGGTCCGGGGTGATCCCATGTTTTTTCAGCTCTTTTTCCGCCTGGATGCGCGCATCCGCCTGCTCCCCCATCGCCTCTCTCCGTATCCGCTCCTGGCACGGTTCGCAGATCCCGCCCTTGAGCGGCGTCGCCTTGGCGCAGATCATGCACTTCTTTTGCTCGTTCTCCATCAGCCGTGTATTTTACTCCAAAGAAATTTTTTTCCAATCTTTTTTTTAGCGTTAGAAATCTCAGTCCAGGACCTTGATCTGCGCCGGATCTTCAAGGATCATCTCCACCCCGTATTTCGGGTGATCCTTGATCTCGCCGGTAAGTTCGACCTCTTTGCCCTCGAAGGTTGCAGGACGTATTTTTTGCTTCTCGAATGACTCCAGGGCGGAGGCAAAAATCACCGCCGTGAAGGCGGTGCGGGAGGGACCGAAATTCAAGAAATAGGTGTTGCTTTTCGCTGAATGGCCCACGCGGTAGACCCTTCCCTTAATCCTGGCCTGATTTCCGCTAAGGGCCCTGATCTTTTCCACCTCCCTCGCTTCCAGGAGCGGGATTTCCGCCGGTCGCGGAGCTGGAGGAGGCAAAGGAGAGAAGCTCACAGAATAGCCCTGGCCTTCGAGACCAGGCGCGCTCCAGCGCTGGTAGAGAAAATGGGAAAGAAGACCGGCCAGGAATGCGCCGGCAACGAGGAAAACTATGCCAGTGGAAATCCGTCTCACTTTTTCTTCTCCCACAGACGGAAAAACTCCTTCCGGTAATCCTCTGCCAAAGGTCCGGCAGCGCGGAAAATGAGCAAATTTTCGTCGTTAATGTTGTCTGCGGACACCGTCCAGTTGTAAGACCCGGTTAAGAGCACTCCGCGGTCAATGACGGCGAACTTTTGGTGCATGAGCCCGGCCCCTCTTGCGCGACTCCCTTTGTTGAGCCCGGAGATGCGCCGGACCGAGATCCCTTGCTGTTCCAGGAATGTTCCCTTGGAACTCTCGTTTCCGGCGTCAAATTCCTTGTCCAAGATCACTTGCACCTTTGCTCCGCGCTGCCGCGCCTTGGCTAATCCCCAGGCGAGATCATCGCTGGTAAAGGCATAGATCGCCACCAGGATCTCCTTTTGGGCTTGGGCTAACTCTCGAACAATATGGCTGGAACACTTTCCCAGGGGGCTGAAGCATGCCTGAACTGCCATCCCGGCCCGACCAACAGAAGTAAAAAGGAAAAAGTAAAAAGTTAAGAACAGAATCCCTTTTGCCTTTTGTCTTTTGCCTTTTGTCTTCATTCTTTTAGGCACATCTCCAGGATCAACCTCTCCATCACCATGCGCGGAGGATGTCCGGTTGATTTGAGGCGGATGTCCGCCTGATAAACCTCTTCCAGGTAGCGCAGAAGCTTCGCGGTGGTAAAATTATCCGCTTTCTGAAATGCCATGTAATCCCCAAAAGGGGTTCGGGTAACTAGGGGAGGTCCCCCCTGGAGCACGCTTTTCTGAAATTGGGGATAAGTCATACCCCTGGCCCACTTCTGACGCAGCTCGCCGTCTATGAGCTGTCGCGCTGCCAAAAGCCTCCGCACCTCGCCCGCGATCACTCCCAGGAGTTGCAGCGGGTGGTTCTCCTGGGACATTAGACGAACCAAACGGCCAAGGGCCTCAATCGAGTCGCGCTCAACGATCGCCTTGGTCAGATCAAAGACCCATGCCTCGCCCTGATCCAAAAAGACTTCTTCCACATCCTTTACTTTGATCCACGGTTCTTCCCCAACGTAAAGAAAGAGCTTTTCCAATTCCTGATGGACAGCCCAAAGCTCCGCGCCGGCCCGCGCAAGGATCATCCCCTGCGCTTGGGCCTCGATTTTCTTTCCTCCTTCTTTTAGACGTTGGTCGAGGAATTCCGCTAGAGCCTCCCGGCTCATCCTGCCGCTTTTTTCCCGCCCTATACTTAGGTCGAGCACCGACCCCTTTTCCTCGAATCTTTTGTAAAGACGGGTTCTTCGATCCACATTGGCGGTGATCAGGAGAACATCCCAGGGGGGCAAGCCCTGCTCCAATAACTCCATAAGCCTGTGCCCTTCGCCTCCTCTGCGCTGACTCAGCTCCATTCCGCTGTTGCGGCAGAAAAGCAAGAGCCCCTCCACCTCTTCCTTAAGCTCTCTGCCGTCTCCACCTAAAAGCTCGGCGAGCTCGGCACCTGAGGTCGAGTCCTGGGATCCCTCCCAGCGCTCCTGAGTCCACCCTTCTACGATCAGCAGGTCCAAAAAAAGTTTCGCCGCCTCATCTTTTTTCCCTTCCCCCCAGAGCTGCAGCACTCTTGCGCCTACCTCCCCCTTGTGCTCGCGCGAGAGGAAGTAGGGCGCATTCTCTACCAAGACCGTTTTCGTTCCGGGAAGAAACGGCGGGGTCATCAGGGCCGCTTCGATTTCGTCCCAAGGGGCGACACGGCCGTCAAACTGCTCCAGATTGAATGCTCGTCTTTCTGGTGGGACAAGGAGGTCGAGGAGCGCCTTACTAGCCGCATGCACCTGGTAGTCATCGCCGTGGAGGAGTAGCAACGATGGTTCTTCCCCTTTACGGATCTCGGCGAGGACCGCCTCCAGCTCTTGTTTCATGGTTTAGCTTGTAAGCTATCTAGCCGTCCGCCGCCAGCGAAAACCAGCAGCTTATAGCTGACCGCTGAAGGCTAATTTTTCGGCACCCACATTTGACTTTTCTCACTCCAGACATAATCGGATTTCCATACCTTGAAACCGATGGTGAAATCTCCGCCGGATCTGCTGGCAAAGGCCCTTTCAGTGGAATGGGGGATCTCCACCCGTGCCACTTTATAGACCTGCTTGCCGCTCCCCTTGTTGATCAGGATGCGGTCCCCCACCTGCATGGCGCCGCGGGCTTCCCTTTTTTCCTTCATGGAGAAAAGTTAACATCGCGCAGCCCGGCGTGCAAATGGATCTCCTGCCTTTAAGGCGTAAAGCACTATATGCTATGAACCATACGCAATGGCTCTGAGCTCGCAAAACTCCAAAGAGCGGTGGTTTTTTCTCTTTATCGCGACCCTGTCCCAGGTGAGCATGGCCGTTATTCATCTCGGTATTCCGGCGTTAATCCCGCTGATTCAGGATGAGCTCAAGCTCAGCCGTACGGAGGTGGGCCTCCTGACATCCGTTCTCAACAGTGGCGTTGTCGTTGCTGCCATTGCTGCGGGGAAAGCGGCTGATCGTTTTGGCGAGCGGCTGATCATCGCCTATGGAGCGATGGCATGCGGGATCATCGCCATGGGGATGAATTGGGCGGCGGGCTTTGCCACGCTTTTTCCCGTCCTTCTCTTGCTGGGCTTGGCCACCGCCACCGCCACGCCGGCGGGGAGCAAGGCGGTTGCAGGTTGGTTCCATGCGAGGGAGAGGGGAACCGCTATGGGAGTGAGACAGATGGCCATCCCTCTGGGCGGAGCAATAGCCGCTATGACTCTCCCCTCTGTGGCGCTCCGCTATGGATGGCGTTTTGCCCTCGCCTTTGCCGGTTTGTTCGCCGTAGGGATGGGCCTGGCAGCCCTTTTTCTCTATAAGGAGCCTCCGATCTCTAGTCGCCGGGCAGAGCAAGGGCCGGTAGTAGGAATCAAAGGTCTCATTCAACGGAGAAATATCCGATCCGTTCTCTTCTTTGTCTTCATTCTGGGCGGAGCGCAATGGTGCTACCTGGCCTATCTGGAGCTCTATTTGACCGAGACTCTGGGCTTCTCGATAAGGCTTGCCGCCAGCCTCTTGGCATTGGGCCAGATCTGCGGGGTTGGGGGAAGGGTATTCTGGGGATTTTTGAGCGATCGGTTTTTTGGCAGCAGGCGCAAACCTACGCTGCTCGTGGTCGGTTTCCTTGCTATCCTCATGACTCTATGGACATCGCTCTTTTCACCTCAGACTTCCTCCGGGCTGGCCTTCTTGGTGGTCGCCCTCTTGGGGTTGACCCTGCTCGGGTGGAACGGTCTCTACTTGGCCTTTGTTTCGGAGTTAGCCGGTTCCAGGGTAGCCGGCATGGCCATAGGATTGAGTAATACGGGGGCCTTTCTCGGCATCGTCACCCTGCCGCCGATCTTTGGCTTTATCGTTGATCATAGCGACTCTTACCGTCCGGCCTGGATTGGGCTGGCCGGCATGATTCTCGTCGCCCTCTCGGTTCTGCGCTGTGTCCGGGAGGAGGACAAATATTCACTTTAGGATTTTTCCACCATCCTTGACAACCGTGGTCCCCTTTCTTATAGGTGGTGAGATCCTAATCTTGCCAGGGTGAACCGAAGAGTTGGTCTATGAAAGTTGATATCCACGCCCACTACATCCCAAGGGATGGCCTGAAGATTGCCCGGGAGATCGGCAAGCGCTACGACCTCAAGATCACCCGGGATGAAAAGGGACGGGAAATGCTCACGCGTGACGGGAAGCGAGAGTTTGGTCCGTTGCGCGAAGAATTTTACGACCTCGATCTGCGTCTGAGCATTATGGATAAAGCGGGCATTGATATTCAGGCCCTATCGGCACAGAACTCTTTCTTTTTTTACTGGATGGCGCCCGAAGAAGGGTTGGAGTTAGCCCAGTGGCTGAACGACGCCTTCGCCGCCGCAGTCAAAAAAGAGCCTAAACGTTTTGCCGCCCTGGCCACCGTGCCATTGCAGGACAGCAGGAGGGCAGCCGGGGAATTGGAACGGGTGGTAAAAAAGCTTAATTTCCGCGGGGTCCAGATCGGCTCTAATATCAACGGACGCTACTTCGATGATCCGGGCTTCGATCCCTTCTGGGAGGCAGCTCAGGCCCTGGATGCGCTCATTCTTGTCCATCCCACCAATGTGGCCGGGGTTGAACGGATGGGGGACTACTACCTCTTCAATCTCATCGGCAATCCTGCGGAGACCTCCTTAGCCTTCGCCAAATGTATTTTCGGCGGCGTGATGGAGCGATTTCCCCGGCTAAGATTCTGCCTCGCCCATGCCGGCGGCTTTCTCCCCTATACCTGGGGGCGGATGGAGCGCGGCTACAAGGCCGTTAAAGATTGCCAGGGAAAGATTTCTCGGCCGCCCGGTGAATATCTCAAACTCTTTTACTTTGATACGATTGCGCACAGTCAGATGGCGCTGGAATACCTGGTGCAAAATTTCGGCGCGGATCATGTGTTGCTAGGCAGCGATTATCCGTTCGATATGGGCGACCCGGAGCCTTGGAGGACGGTGGACAGTTTAAGGATTGGGAAGAAGGACAAAGAAAAAATAGGCGGGGAAAATGCCGCCTCGCTTCTAGGTATCAACATATAAAAGCAAGGAGGAAAAAATGCGTTTGGTAACCTTTACGCTAAAAAAGCAGAACCGGGTGGGTCTCATGGCGCCGGGCGACTTGATCATCGATCTTGCGGAAGTCAACCGGCGTTATCTGAAAGGCGGCTCGCCGTCCTATCTGACCACCATGCAGGCTTTCATTGAAGGGGGCGCAAAGGCCCTCGGCGCGGCTAAAAGGGCGGCGCGGTACGTGGGGGTGCAGGGCCCGGAGGGGCTAAAGAGACTTGGCAGTGTTGGGGCCGTCGTTCAGCTCGGGCGGGCCAAAATTATTTCCCCTATTCCTTGGCCGAGGAAGAACGTTATTCTTCTTGGGGTCAACTATAAAGAGCATGTTGAAGAAGGAGCGAGAGCAAGATCCCTCGAGCTCAAATATCCGGAGGCGCCGGTTTTCTTCACCAAGCCGGCAACCTCCGTCATCGGCCACCTGGGGAAGGTCGTCCACCACAGGGCGACCGAGAAGCTGGACTACGAGATCGAGTTGGCGGTGATCATCGGGAAGAAAGGGAGAGATATCCCCAAGGAAAAAGTTTATGATTACATCTTCGGTTATACGATCTGTCTCGATATGACCGCTCGCGACCTTCAGCGCAGGCACGGCCAATGGTTCAAGGGAAAATCTCTGGATACATTGTGCCCCTTAGGGCCCTGGATCGTGCACAAGAGCGCCCTGCCAAATCCCCAGGCGTTGCGCCTCAAATGCCGGGTGAACGGCGAGGTCATGCAGGATGACAATACGAGCAACATGATCTTCGATATCCCGACAACGATCGAGTCGCTCTCCAGCGGGATGACCCTTGAGCCTGGCGAGATCATCAGCACCGGAACTCCCTCGGGCGTGGGCTTTGCCCGTGTGCCGCCATTTTTCTTGAAGCCGGGGGATAAAGTCGAAGGCGAAATCGAGGGCATTGGGGTCCTCCAGGTGGAGATAGCCGCCCCATAGCTCGTTACTCGTGATTCGTTAATCGTTATTCGAAAGAACTAATAGCGAATAACCAGTAACTAATAACGATTCTATGAAGCGTGTCAGACCGCCTGCCGTGGCGGGTTCGTTCTATCCCGCGGAGGCGGGAGAGCTGAAAAAGCTGCTGGAGGAGTGCTTTTTCGCGAGCCCTCTTGGCCCGCAAGGGAAAAAATCTATCTCTCCGTCTTTCTTAGGAGGGATGGTCCCCCATGCCGGCTATATCTATTCCGGTCCCTGCGCCGCCCACTTTTATTCAGGGCTCCAAAGGGAGATCGGCTCGGTTATTCTTTTAGGGGTCGATCATCGAGGAATGGGCGCGAAGGCCGCGCTGAGTCCGGCAGACTGCTGGGAAACTCCCCTGGGGAGGGTCCAGGTAGATCGAGAGCTGGCGGGATTGCTGGAGAGTGAAGTCGGCTTTCTTAAAAGGGATGAGCGGCCTCACCGCCACGAACACAGCATCGAAGTCCAGCTTCCGTTTTTGCAAACCGTTCTGGGAGATTTCACCTTCTTGCCTATCTCCCTCTCTCACCTCTCCGAGGAAGAGTGTAGAGAACTCGGCCAAGCGATAGCGCGTCTCTACGAAACGGAAAATGGCTCGGGTGGAAAGAGGGTCTTGATCGCCAGCAGCGACCTGAGCCACTATCTCTCGCCCAAAGAGACCGAGAGGCTCGACCGCATGGCCCTAGAGGCTGTCCTCGCTCTCGACCCGCCAGGGCTCCTGAGGATAGTCGAGGAGGAGGATATCAGCATGTGCGGGGTTATTCCGACGGCAGTTTTTTTGTTTGCTGCTAAGGAATTAGGTGCGAGACAGGCGCGCCTGCTCAAACACTGCCATTCCGGCGACGTGGTTCCGATGCGGGAAGTTGTAGGCTATGCCAGCGTGGCGGTGGAACTTTAGGAAGAAGGGGATGCCATGAAGGGTTTCTTGTCTAGCTCTCTCGTCATACTATTTTTTCTCACCTTCTATTCCGTCGGAGAGCCTGCCCAGCGCCAACGGCCAGGGGCCGACACAAAAGCCTCTGCTAAAGAGGCGATCGGGAAAGGTGATGCAAGGGGCGCCCTCGGCGCGGCGGAATCCAGGGCGACAGAGGCGGAAAAAAACGGCGCCTGGCAACAGGCAGCCCAGTCCTACGTTCAGGCGTCCATTGCGGCCAGAATCAGCGGCCAGGTCCAGAAGGCTGTCACCTACGGCAACAAGGCCTTCGAGATGGGGGAAAAGGGTAAGCTTCCGGCCATTCAGGTCCAGGCCGTCTTGCAGCTCTTCGTTGCCCTGCGGAACGTCGGACAGCACGCCAAGGCCAGGGAATGGCTCTACAAGGGTTTTGAGATCACCAAACAGATCGATTCTCCTCAGGCCAGGCAAAACCTGGAGGCCAACCTGTATAGAGAGCTGGGAATGGATTTCTTACGCAGCGGGGAGATTCAAAAGGCGATTGAGAATGTGTCGTATTCCCTCCAGGTCCGGGAGTCCCAACTGGCTTTTCTCAAAAAGCGGCCGGGGAAGAACCCGGTCATTCAGCAGAGAATTCAGAGGTTGACGAACGTGACAGTTGTAACTCTGAATACCCTCGGCAATGTCTACCAGCGTGCGGGGAATACTACAGAAGCGATTAAGGTTTACGAACGGGCTCTCGGCATCATCAAAGAATTCGGTCTAAAGACTCCCGTCGAGAGTACTCTCTATCACGGGCTGGGCCGCCTTTATCTTGAGCAAAAAGAGTTTCCCCGCGCTCTGGAGAATTTCCAGAAGGCGCTCGAAATAGCCGAGCACCTCCAGCATGCGCCTGTCATCCAGCAAGCCAGCAGCCAGATAGCGAATCTTTTTCTTCAGACCAAGAAACCTTCCGAGGCCATCGCTTACTACCGAAAAGCGATCGACAGCATCGAGTCGACCCGCTCGCTTCTCGAATCTGAGGAGTTCCGCAGCTCTTTTTTTGAAGACAAGAGACAGATCTACGCCGGCATAATCCTGGCGCATCTGCAAACGAGAAATCCGGCGGAGGCCTTCAACTACAACGAGCGCGCCCGCTCGCGCGCCTTTCTGGACATCCTGGGAAGCAAGGTCCAGCTGGCAAAGGGAAACTTGTTGGAGGAAGAGAGGGCACTGCAGGCAAGAATCAGCACCTTACAGGCAAGGATAGGGGCACAAAAGAAGGAGGAGGATGAGGGAGAGGAAGAGGAAGAAAATGTTTCTAGAAGACCCGTGCTGCGCCAGGAGCTGGAGGAGGCGCAGAAGGCCTACGGTGAGTTTCTGGCCAAGGTGAGAAAAGAGAACAAAGAACAGGCGTCCTTGATGAGCGTGGAGCCGCTCACTTTAAAGGAGCTGCAGGAGCTGCTCGACCCGGGCGTAAGCGTGCTCGAGTACTTTGTGGTGCGCCAGGCGGTGCTTCTCTGGGTAGTGGAGAAAGAGAGACTGCGTTTTGTCAGGATTCCCATAGAGAGGACAGATCTGGTCAAGAAAGTATCCGCCCTTCGAGACGCCATCTATCAGGTCGGAGAGAAGGAAAAATTCCAGAGCCACGCCCAGGAGCTCTACAAGCTACTCATAGAGCCGGCGCTGGCCGACATACGGGGCAAAGAGCTTCTGATCATCCCTCACGATGTGCTGCACTATCTGCCGTACCAGGCACTGGTTTCGGATAAGGGGAGGTACTTGATCCAGGACTATCCGATTTACTATCTATCGAGCGCCAGCCTGATGCAGTTTACCAGGGAGAAGAGGAGGGCAAGTAAGGGTCAGGAGGAGAGGGCGTTGGTGATGGGCAACCCAAACCTAGGGGATCAAGCCTTCAATCTCCGCTTTGCCGAGCGGGAGGCCAAGGAGATAGCGCGGGTGTATCCCAAGAGCGCGGTCTATCTTAAGACCGAGGCAACCAAGCCCAAGGCGGTCTCGTTAAGTCCGGACTATGACATTTTGCATTTTGCCGTTCATGGGGAGTTCGATCAGGACGATCCGTTGAGTTCAGGGCTTTTGCTGGCGGCAGGGGGCAAGGGGGAAGGCAAGCTTAAGGCGAGCGAGATCTTTTCTTTAAACCTTAAGGCGGACATGGTGGTTTTGTCGGCCTGTGAGACTGGGTTGGGGAAGATCACCAATGGGGATGAGATCATCGGGTTAACAAGGGCCTTTATCTATGCCGGGGCGCCTTCTGTGGTGACCACGTTGTGGAAGGTCAATGACCGGGCCAGTTATGAGTTAGTGCAGGAGTTTTACACTAACTTAAAGACGAAGAAGAAGTCGGAGGCCTTGAGGCAGGCGCAGCTCAAGATCATGAAAGAGTTCCCCCATCCCTTTTTCTGGGCCGCCTATGAGCTGAACGGAGAAAGATAGGCCGCTCCTCGGGGGGAGAGTCTTCCGAGCGCAGCCGATAGGCCAGTACCTTGAGTCAACCTTCCTACTCCTACGTCTACGCTCTTCAGCCTCGCCCCCTCGTCGCCTTGTAGTGAATTGAAAATCTGAGATTTGAGATCTGCGATTTGAGATTCCGCGCAGAGCGCGGATGCCGATTTGACTTGCCTCCGTCCATCTGTTAGGGATTGCTTAATGCTAGGGGTGTCCGCCATTGACGGACTGAGAGCCCGACATGGAAACTGCCGGGTAACCCTCCGAACCTGATCCGGATAGTGCCGGCGTAGGGAAGCGTGAGAGTCACTGTCCCCTCTCTTCTTTTCTTCAGCGGCGGGGCGAACTTGAGACCGTATTCCCTGACCATTTTATGTGGTCAAGCCGGATACGGTTTTTTAATTAGGTGATAGTCTTTATCAACGGAGAAAAGAGAGAAATAGCTGCGGAGCTCAACGTGGCGCAACTGCTTCAAGAGCTAGGGATTCGTCCGGGCAGGGTGGTCGTAGAGCTCAACCGCGATGTTGTCTCCCGCGAGTCTCACGATACGACCTTCTTAAAGGAAGGGGATAGCATCGAAATCGTCCACTTTGTCGGTGGAGGCTAAGAGGTGAAAAATGGAAAATCTGCTTAAGCTGGCTGATAAGAGCTACAGGTCGCGTCTCATTGTGGGGACCGGAAAATACAAAGACTTTCGCGAAACCCAGAGGGCCATAGAGATCTCTGGTGCGGAAATTGTTACCGTAGCGGTGCGCCGGGTCAACATCACAGATCCCAATAAGGAAAATCTGCTCGAGTACCTGGACCCTAAGAAATATACTATTCTACCGAACACCGCCGGTTGCTACACGGCTGACGATGCCGTCCGCACCTGCCGCCTGGCCCGTGAGGCCGGGGTGGGCAATATGGTCAAGCTGGAGGTCATAGGCGACGAGAAGACCCTCTTCCCCGACATCCCGGCCACCCTTGAGGCGGCGCGGCTCCTGATCAAGGAGGGATTTGTAGTCCTCCCCTATGTCACCGATGATCCCGTAACGGCGAAAAAACTACAGGAAATGGGATGCGCCGCCGTCATGCCGTTGGCGGCGCCGATCGGTTCCGGTCTTGGTATTCGCAATCCCTATAACCTTCGGATCATTCTGGAGCAGGCAACAGTTCCTGTGATTGTCGACGCCGGAGTGGGAACGGCGTCCGATGCCGCGATAGCTATGGAGATGGGCTGTGACGGTGTCCTGATGAACACGGCGATTGCCGGCGCCAGGGATCCCATCCTGATGGCGGAAGCGATGAAGCTCGCCGTTGAAGCGGGAAGAAAGGCTTTCCTGGCCGGGCGCGTGCCGAAGAAACTTTACGCCACCGCCTCTAGCCCGCTGGATGGCATCTTAGGTTAGAAACCCGGTTGTGCCATTGCGATCTCCCAACTTCGATCTTTACCTTGTTACCGACCGCAGCCAGACCGGGGGAAGGGATCTACTCTGGGTTCTTGAGCGGGCGTTGGAAGGGGGGGTGAGGGCGGTCCAGCTCAGAGAAAAGGACCTTGGAGGCCGGGAACTCTTTGTTCTGGCGGAAAAGACCAAAAGGCTTTGTGAGCGCTATCAAGCGAATCTCTTTGTCAATGACCGCGTCGACGTCGCGCTTGGCGTCGATGCTGATGGGGTTCATCTGGGAGGCGATTCCATGCCTGTCCGCGCTGCCAGGGAATTGCTTGGAGCGGAAAAACTGATCGGGGTCTCGACTCATTCCATCAATGAGGCAAGCGAGGCGGAGCGGGAAAAGGCCGACTTTATTCTTTTCGGGCCGGTCTATTTCACTGCTTCAAAAGCTGCTTACGGAGAGCCTCAGGGCCTGGGGCGGTTAAAAAAAGTAGTGGAAAAAATTTCCCTTCCCGTTTATGCTATTGGGGGTGTCAAGGCCGGAAACATAGCCGAAGTTAAGGAGACCGGCGTCCGCGGGATTGCGCTGATCTCGGCGGTGTTGAGCGCTTCAGACCCTAGGGCGGCTACTCGGAGAATTCTTGAAACGTTAGCGAGGTAATCGCATGAAAGAAATCGCCCAGGCGGCTTTACAGTACATTCAAGAGAATCTTCTGGTCAGTCTGGTTTTCGTCGTGATTGCCGGTTTTGCCGGGATGAAAACGGTCTCCCTTGCGAAAAAGACCAACCCTGCCCTCTTTTTCATTGTCGGGGCGTTGGGGGTCTTCCTGGGCCAGTTTGCCATTCTCTACTTTGGTATTAAGGGGATTATTGACCAGGTATCTGAGTTCCGCTTGTTTTTCGATTTGCTCGCTGCCTACATCGGCTCTTTCATTGTAGCTTCGCTTGTCAATTTCTTTAGTCCTCATTGAGCCACCCTAGCTCAGTTGGTAGAGCAACTGATTCGTAATCAGTAGGTCGCCGGTTCGACTCCGGCGGGTGGCTCCAACTTTTACCAGTGTCGGTCTTTTCCGAACACCTCAGGACCGTCTATGAGTATCGCTCGGGTTTGACGCTTGAGGAGCGCCGGCCGGTGTATATTCCGCCATGAAGAAGCTGAGAGAGAGGCCAATCAGCATGACAAAAAATCCGGCAAGAAAGGCGTGCCCGATGGAGCTGCCCAAAATATCAACCAGGGAGGCCAAAAGGGAGTCTGGAATCAAGCCGCGGGTGGATGGGTCCAAAAGGTTTTGCGGATTGGCCAACCTTTGAATCAAGCTGTCTGAGATATTGATGCCCGAAGCCGTGGAAAGGGTCACAAGCCGACGCTGCATCTGACTGATGAGAACGCTTCCCATCAGGGATATGCCGAACGCGCCGCCGAACATACGGCAAAGCATGACCGTGGAAGTAGCGACCCCGAGTTGGTTTAACGGCGCACTGTTCTGCGCCGCTACCATGGAAGTTACATTGACAATCCCCATGCCAAGACCGATCACGGAGCCGACCGCCAGGACCGCGACAAGCCCGAGGTGATCTCTGGTGCTGAGGAACAAACCGTAACCGGCTGTCATGAGCAGCATCCCGGCGACAGATGCGGCCCGGTATCCGAAGCGATTCATGCCTTGCCCGCCAATGAAACTCCCGGCGGTCCAACCCAGGCTTGCCAGCAGGAGCGTCATTCCCGCGCGTGAGGCGCTGCTCCCTAGGACCCCCTGAGCGTATAGCGGCAGGTAGCTGATCACGCCGAAAATCCCCATGGAGGAAAGCCAGGCGAGCCCCGAGCAGATTCTAAAGAGGCGGAGCCGAAACAGCCCGATTGGCAAGATGGGCTCTTTGGCGCGTCGCTCCAGCCGGTAAAAGAGGAAAAGCGCGGCACAGGACGAAAGCAACAAAGCCATGAGAGTCCAGTCCAACCCGAAGGAACTCCTGCGGCTTTCCTCGAGCGCGTAGAACAGCAAGAACAGGCCCGCCAGCAGCGCGGCCGCCCCTTTCAAGTCAACCGGCCCGCGACGGCCAGCCTCCGTTTCGGTCAACCCAAAGACGATCAGCGGCGTCGCCGTGAGAGCAATCGGGACGTTGACGAAGAAGATCCAGCGCCAGTTCCAGTATTGGGTGATGATGCCGCCGGCCAGGGGTCCTAGAATCGATGCTACTCCCCAGATGCCGCTGATCAGACCCTGCATCTTCGCCCGCTCTTTGGGGGGAAACAAAAAACCGACAATGATAAAGGAGAGGGCGTAGATCGCGCCGCCTCCGACACCTTGGACGGCGCGGAAGAGGACGAGCTGATTCATGCTCTGGGCCATTCCGCACAGGGCCGAGCCGAGCGTGAACAGGCCGATGCCGATTAGCATGAGGCGACGCCGACCGTAGAGGTCGGAGAGCTTGCCGCAGAGCGGGGTAGCCAGCGCCGATGTCAGCATGTAGGTGGAAAACACCCAGCTGTACAGTTCCAACCCGCCGAGTTTTCCCGCGATAGTCGGCATGGCGGCGCTGACGATAGTGCCGTCAATGGCGAACAAAAAGATGACGAGCATCACCCCTGAAACGGCAACGCCGGTTCCGCTAGAAGGGGGGGACTCTGATGAACTTGTCAATACAACCTTTTCACGCCGACCGTAACGGCGCCGGCGGCTAGAGCGCTCCGGCCAGTCTCCCCTTGTGCACGTAGTGCTCCCACACTTTCGCGGCGCGAAAGTCCGCACGGCCGTAACTTGCGCGCAGCGCAGCCGCTTCATCGCGCGTTAACGGGAGTAAGGGACCCAACGCAGTGGCATAGAGCAGGCTCCGGGCGTTTTCCTCAAAGTCGAGGCAGTCCATGAACAGCTCCTGAATGCTGGAAGAAACAGCCACGGTACCATGTGCGCGTAACAGAGAGACGCTATGGTTTCCCAGCGTTTGAGCCAGCGCGCGGCCCTGCTCCACCGTCCGAATATGCGTCGTGTCGGGATGGATAGGCACGGCGTCCATAAAGCGGTAAGCGAAGTTGCGCACCGCAAGCAACGGGCGATCGACCACGGAGAATAGGGTGGAGATAGTGGGATGGCCGTGACAGACGGCGAGGGCATCGGGACGGGCGCGGTATACGCAGGTATGAAGCGCGGTCTCGAGCGGCGCCGGCCCTTTACCCTCTAGAACTTTTCCATCCAGGTCGACCACCAGGATGTCGTCTGCGGTGAGCGCCGCACGGCTGGTATCTTTGGGCTGGATGAGAATGCGGTTGGCGCCGGGTAAGCGGGCACTGACGTGGCCGCTGAAATCCATAATCCCCTCCATCACAAGCAGGCGCGTGCAAGCGGCAATCTCTTCGCGGAGCCGGGTAATGGTTGATTCAGACATGGGGACCTCGCTTTCGTTTAGGCATTAGACCTCATTTTTTCTCCCCGAAAGGCTATCCAACAGGGTCGCGCGTGTCAATCTGGAAGCGGCGCTGGAGAAAACCAGCCCGTTCTCGTTGCTATTTCCTAGAGTGGACGAGCTGCATGAGCTCAGATCCTGACCTGCGCCTTGAAGTGCTCCCAGGCCCGCGTCGTGGATTCGGGCTTGAAGGTCCTGCGCGCGATCTTTTCGGCCTCCTCACGGCTGATATAGCGGGGCGCCCCCAATTTTATCGCCTCAACCTGTAGGCGCGCCGACTCCTCGAGATAGAGCGAGAGAATGCAGACTTCGGGAATGCTTCTCCCTACAACCACCGCTCCATGCCCGCGCAGAAGAACGGCCTTGGATGATCCCAGGATTCGGGCGATCTCGGCGGCCCGCTCCGGGGATTCCACCTGGCCGGTTCCCTCGAAGAGCGGCACCCCCTCGTGAAATATGGCGCTGTAGTTGTGCAGGGGGCGAATGGTCTGGCCCACGACGGTCAGCAAGACGGTCTGAGGCGAGTGGAAATGGATCACCGCGCGGATGTCCTCCCGGGCCCTGTACATGGCCTGATGCACGGCAGACTGGGGAACCCCTTTCTCGAAATCGATCACAAAGAGATCCTTGAGCTTTACCAGGGCCGGGCTCTTCCGCGGCATGAAAAGCATCTTCCGGCCCCCGTCTATCCGGGCGCTGAGATGGGCAAAGGCATCGCTTAGACCCTGGTGGCTGATGATCCTTAGGGCGGCGATGAAGTCTCGCTTTAGATCTTTTGAAGAACTCTCTCTCATCTCTGTGCTCCTTAAGTTTAGGCTCTCAATCCTATTCCTGGCCCTCATTTCTTCGCGCTGGCTTGAGCCCCTCGCTGGGTGGCGGACGGCCGATTGTTCTCGGGCTCGAACATGTGGGGCGATTTTATTGCGCCCCCGTCACCTTAGCAAGAAGATTTTCGCATTCGGCTGGCGGCCCCGAAGTGTTTTAAGCAAGGCCGGCCTCCGAGATTGACACGCGGGCACCTTAGGAATTAATCTCACGGACATGGAGGGAAAAGAGGGCGGTTCTATGGAGAATTTTGGGCCGGGTTCGAGCGGATTAGTTTTATGCGTTGCGGTGGCATGCGCGTTCCTTTCTGGTTGCGTAAAATTTCCCATCTTTGGATCTTACTATTACAGAGACGTTCTCGTGGGAACGGCCGACTACAACCCGTTTAGCGGGACATCCTATATTCAGGTCGATAGTCGGGTCCACAAGGTCCGCTGCGAAGGCAACTCTCATGGGAGCTACGCGCCGCTATTTTCGCTGCATGGAGCGGGCTATGGGGGAGAGGGTGAGCTCAAGTGTAGCGATGGCAGAATTTTCAGGGTTCAGTGGGCGACCCTATCGTGGGGTACGGGTTATGGGGTCGGCCGTGACCGGGACGGAGGCCGAATGACCTTTGTCTACGGCATGGAGGAAAATGAAGCGGAGAATTTTTTACAGAAGGAATTGCCGGTGATTTTGAAGCGCTCGGAGTAGCCGGCGCAGATTAAGGGAGCGAATGTTAAATCTACCCAAGCCCGAGGACTTTTTCGACAATTCGCTTGTCCAGAAAACACCGGCCTCTGGGTTTATCGACTCCTTGTATGCCAGACCATGACCCGACGTTTTGTCCTTGCCCAGACCGGGGCTGACGCTCGGCCTTCCCCGATAGCTCAACCATGAATAGGCTTTGGGTTCCTCTGGCGAGGTCCTCCTGGGGACAAAAATGGCCATATTGGACAATCTGGTCCTAACAAGGAGCGCTTTTCCCTGAAAAATCGTTCTTATCCCCACGGTCGAGCTGGAAACTCCTTGAAATATCGATTAATTTTTCTTACCCACAAGAGCGCCTCTTTTGGCACGATATGTGCTTTTTGCCGTTGCTGAGAACTTTTTGGCAATCCGGGTCACAAGACGTCATAAAAAGGAGCATACCAGTGGATGAGATTATAACTCCATCGCAAGTAGCGGAGATCCTCAAAATCCACGTCAAGACCGTCTATCGGCTGGCGCGAGAGGGAGCCATTACGGGAAACAGAATCGGGCGTAGCTGGCGCTTCAGCAAAAACCATATCCTGAATCTCGTATGCCAGCAGGAGAAAAAACCGCCCGAGGGCCGGGACTCGACGGCGGTAAGACGGCAGCACTCCCACTGACAATTTCACAACTTATTGCGGAGATTTTTTTCATGGTCAGCGCTCAAACTATATCTTCCATATTCTTTACGGACGCCTCGGCAATCTTTAATGTGCCGAGAAAAATAGCGATCATCAGGCTGAGATGGCCTGTGGTCATTATCTGTTCTTATTTGTTGCTTTACTCGCGGGGAGGGGCGTTCGACCCGATCATGGTCTATGGCCTTCTTTTCTATGTTCTGTCGAATACCGCGCTCTATCTGGTCGATGAAAAGGTATTTTCCTCCGCCCATTTTTATACTCCCCTGGTTATTTTCGACACCCTTTTTATTACCGCGACCATGGCTTTCAGCGGGCAGGTGAGTACGGATTTTTACCTTACCTATTTCCTGACCATTATCCTCTGTAGCATCTGCAAGGACTTTCGCGGCTTGGTGATTATCGCTCTGGTAGCGCCTCTCATCCACGGCTATCTCCTCTTTAAGTCTACGGAAATCTATGACCCGACCGTCTATCTGCGGCTGCCCCTCCCTTTTATCATCACGATTTTTTACGGTTACTTCGCCCAGCTTGAAAGTTTCGAGAAGAGTTTGAAAGAAAAGGCGGAGCAGGAAGCCCGCAACATGGCCATGATTCACTCCCTCTCTCAGGAATTGACCACCTCTCTAGACACTCGACAGATCCTACGGACGCTCAAGGATAAAATCAGGCGGGTGCTGCCCACGGCCAAGCTCTACGTCATGATTTTCGATGAAAGCGGCGATCCGTCTCGTGGACAGATGTTTGACATCAGCAATGGGGAGGAATTGACTCTGAAGACCGTCTCATCGCAGGATTACCCTATTATAGCGGAGTGTCTTTCTACCAGCGGGCCGGTCTTTAAAAGCTCCGTCCAGGTTGTATTACCCATAAGCGGCGCGCAAAGAGTTGAAGAGAAGTTGTCGTTTGCCGGGGCGATGGCGATTCCCATTACATTTCGCGGCGAGAACTACGGGGCTATCCTTCTCGGGTTTGACGAGACTGACCTTTCCCTTAGTCCTCGGGAGAACGAGTATGGGAAAATCGTCGCTTTCGCGACCGCTATTGCCTTAAGCCAATCCCGGCGCGAGGAACAGATCCAACGCCACGTACAAGGCATTACCGCTCTGCGCGAGATCAATCTGGCCACCACCTCGACCTTGGAGCTCCGCACGGTCCTGGAAATCCTGCTAGAGAAAATGGCGCCCCTTCTCCCCCATGCGGCTGTTTCCGCCGTCAGGATCATAAACAGAGCAACGGGTGCGTTAGAAGAGGCGGCCTTTCGCAATATTACGCAGGATAAATGGAAGAAGGGGATTCCAGAAGGCGGGCGCGGTCTCAGCAAAACGGTGCTAGAAAGTAAAGCGCCGCTGGTGGTAGAAAACGCTCTCAAAGACCCGCGCACAAGATATCCCGATTTTTTTCGCAGGTACGGCTTGATATCCTACCTCGGAGTGCCGTTAGTCACTAAGGGCGAGGTGATCGGAGATATCTCTATCTTTACCAAGGAGGAGCATCCCTTTACCAACGAGGAGGTCCGGTTTTTCACGATGCTGGCGGGCCAGGTGGCGATAGCGATCCACAATGCCCAGCTTTTTGAGGATGTCAAACAACAGGCTGTTGAGCTGGAGCGGGCGAACAGTGTGAAGTCGGAATTTCTCAGCGTCATGTCGCACGAGCTGAGGACCCCGCTGAACGTGGTGATGGGTTATACCGGGATGCTGCAGGACGGAATGATAGGGGAGATCAGCAAGGAGCAAGAGAGGGTCTTGGAAAAAGTTCTCAAGCACTCCGGTGATCTGTTATCCATGATTACCAGCATATTGGATGTCACCTCGCTTGAGGCCCAATTGGTCAAGTTGGAGAGGGAGGAGGTCCAGGTCAGTCAGGTCCTGGACGAACTCAGGCGCGGCTATGAGCTTCCCCCGGGTAAGGACCTTGCTCTTATCTGGGACTATCCCTCTGAACTTCCGACTCTCACGACGGATCGGGGCAAGCTCAGGCATATCCTTAGAAATCTTATCAATAATGCGGTCAAATTTACCAACAATGGTAGTGTAACCATATCCGCCTGGTATTATCCCGCGAGAAGAACAATGGAAATCAGGGTGGCGGATACCGGCATAGGCATTTCCCCGGAGGCGTTGCCGGTAATATTTGACAGGTTCCGCCAGGTTGACAGCTCGGAGACAAGGCTCCATGGGGGGGTAGGATTGGGCCTTTACATCGTTAAAAGGTTTACCGACCTTCTCGGAGGCAAGATCACGGTGGAGAGCGAGTCGAGTAAGGGTTCTATCTTTACTCTGGTCCTTCCCTACTGATTTTAGATTTGTGAATGCTATCAATCGAAAATCCAAAATCGGCAATCCAAAATTCTTGCTCTCAGGCTTTAATGCGGCGTCCCTTCAATTTTTCCCCATTGCGCAGATATTCTCCCTGAACGGCTAGTCGAGCCTCTCCTTCCGGTTCCTCGTCCCAATCCCCCAGAGAATAACCGTGCTGAGGCGTCTATGTCCGGCGGGGAGTCATGTCCCGGGAAGTCGGGCCGTGGCCCGGTCGATGAAGTCCTTGAGGGCCGCGAAGTAGGCGTCTCCGCCGACGGTGTAGGTGTCGTTATGGTGCGCGCCGCGAATCGCGTAGAACTCCTTGGGCTGGGAAGCCGTCTCGAAGACTCTTTTCCCCTGTTCGAAGGGAACTACCTCATCCTTGTCCCCATGCAAGACAAGGATGGGGGCTTTGGCTTTTTTGATTTTCTCCGCCACGTCATAACGGATGCGCAGAAGAGGTCCAATGGGGAGAAAGGGAAATGCTGCCTTGGCCATCTCTCGGATGGAGACGAAAGGTGTCTCGAGGATGAGGGCCAAGCATTCTTCGCGCGTGGCCAGATCCGCGGCGACAGCCGCCCCCAGGGAACGGCCAAAGAATACGATTCTTCTCGGATCGATCTCTTCTCGGTTGCGCAGGTATTTTAACGCCGCCTCCCCGTCTCTGTAGGTTCCTTCCTCTGAGACTCTCCCTTCACTGCGCCCATAGCCGCGGTAGTCGAAGATAAATACATTGATCTGGACCTTGTTGTGAAGCAGCTTGATGTTCTCCAAGCGGTGGCTGATATTGCCTGCGTTGCCGTGGAACCAGAGCAGCGTGATCCTCGAACCTGCGTAGGGCATAAACCAGCCGTTCAAGCGGACCCCGTCGCTGGTGGTGAAGAAGACGTCTTCAAACGCGAGCCCGGCGTCCTTGGGAGTCACGTCAACCGTGGAGTCCGGAAAAAAGATGAATTTTTCTTCCATCGGGCAGCCCCAAGAGAGGAGCATGGAGAGAAACATTAAAAAGACAAGTCCGCTTCTCACATCCTTATATTAGCAAAACGAGGCTAAAAAGGGACCGATCGGTAGGTCTGTCGGTATATCTCGATTTTCCCTCCCCGCTGCGGTTATAGGGGCCTGTTACGAAGGGAATTGTTCGTACGAGACAGTGGGGATGCCTGTTCGTTCCCTGGCATGCTCGAAGGAAATCCTGCAAGCCCGAAAGTTATGTTTACTTTCCCCCAATACCTGTGGTACAGGTCGGCTGGTTTTTCGTCGTTCCGCCGTCAGAAAACGCTTTGAACGACTTGAACGGTTTGAACTTGTGAGGAGGAAAGAAATGAAGATCCTCGGAATTGCGATCCTCGCACTGGTGATTTTATTGCCTGCCGCTCCTCTCTCCGCCCAGATTACTAAGCCCGTTTACATCTCCTTACCCTCAGCCGGGAACGTACAGCATGTGGCACTGGGCGCTGCAAAGTATAAAGGGTTCTATGAAGAAATGGGAGTTCCAAATGCCCAGGTCGTCTTTCTGCGCGGCAACTCGGTAAACGTTCAAGCCATCGTCTCCGGCAGCGTTCAATTCGCCTCGGCCTTCGGGCCTTCTATGCATACGATGTTTCGCGGCGAGCAGCTCCGTATCCTGGTCCAGATCTTTAACCAGATCCCCTTTGGACTCATTACCAAACCCGAGGTGAACCGCCTGGAGGATCTGAAAGGCACAAAGATCGCTGTCACCTTCGGCGGCTCCACGCACAGTGTGCTCATAGCGCTGCTCGCCAAGTACGGCATCGCGCAGAATTTTGCCGAATACCTCAATATCCCCGGGGATCAGGCCAAGACAGCCGCTTTAATGCAAGGACGAGCGGCAGCCGCTCTTATGTCCCCGCCGGCGGACCGATTCCTTCTAAAAGAGGGATTCAAGCGACTCGTCTACATGGGCGATGTCTTTAAAGGGGTTCCTTTCAGTGCCCTGCTCACGACCGCGAAGGTTATTCGCGAAGAGCCCGATCTTGTCGAGCGCGTGGTCAAGGCGGTGGTCAAGACTCTCCTCTTTATCCGGGAAAATCGGGATGGAGGGATCGAAGCGATCATGAACCATAGTAAGGTCGACAAAGAGATTGCAGCCTCCCTTTATGACCTCATGCGCGACGCCTACGCGCCGGTGCTGAGTCCCGAGGGCGTGATGCAGCGGGCCGAGCTGGAAATCGCCACGCTCAAAGAGCGCCCCAACTTCGATCCAAAAGCCTTCATCGACGATCGCTTTCTGAAAGCGGCGCTCCGCTCTATGGGACGGAAGGAGCAGTAAAGCCCAATGAGGCCGCCAAAAACGCTCGACGAGATCAAATCAACGTTGCTCGCACGCGCCGGCCGTGGCAATCCGGTTCGGGGTCTGAGCAGGGAAGAAGTTGAAGCAGTGGTGGCCCGGTTGCAGAGCGTGGATCCGGACCATTGGGCCAAGGTCTGGAGCGATCCCGCCGAGCCTTGGCTGGCAAAGGCGAAGGAAGCTGAGAAGAGCGGGGGCAATGAGGGGGCACGTGAATCCTATCTTAAGGCTTATGCCTATTTTGCTGCTGCCCGTTACCCGGCACTGTTTTCTCCGGAAATGGAACAGGCTTATGTGCGCGCAAGAGATGCCTACCAGAAAGCCAGCCGCTATTTTGATCCGCCGCTGGAGGTCGTTCGGATTCCTTTTGAAAAGAAGGAAATCGTCGGCTATCTCCGGTTGAGATCCGGAGAGGGGAAACAGCCGCTCGTCTTTCACTGGGGCGGCATCGACGGATGGAAAGAGGAACGCCAGGGCAACACGGAGGCCCTAATACAGGCAGGGTTTGGCTCTTTCTGCATCGACGGACCCGGCACAGGTGAATGTCCAATACTGGCCTCGCCCACCGCAGAGAGGGTTTTCTCAGCCGCAATCGATTATCTGGTGCAGCATCCCAAAGTCGACCCGGAAAGGATCGCCGTGGTCGGCTCTAGCTTCGGTGGCTACTGGGCCACCAAGGTAGCCCATGTGGAGGCAGCTCGCCTGAGAGGGGCGGTGAACTGGGGTGGGGGTGTCCACTTCTTTTTGCAGCCTTCGTGGCTGCGTGAGTCCCAATTCGCTTCTTCCTATCTTTTTAATTTGAGTGAAACCCGGGCGAGGATCCTCGGATTAAAAACTGTTGACGAGTTCATCGCGGCAGCAGCCTCGATGTCCCTGTTAGATCAAGGATGGCTGAACCGTCCTTCGGCGCCCATGTTGCTGGTCAACGGAAGAAAGGATGAGCAGGTGCCCATTAACGACCTCTATCTCCTGCTCGAACACGGCGCACCAAAGGAAGCGCGGATTTTTCCTGACGCCGGCCACATGGGGAAATCCCCGGATGCCCTGCATGTTGTCATTGCCTGGTTGAAGAAGAGGCTTGGGGGAAGCGGAGGACAGGATTTGCCTTAGCGGCGTGACCGGGGTGTTGTCGGACGGAGTTGAAAAAATATTTCAAAAATGGCCTGAGTCTGGTATCATTCTAACCATATTATGGAAAAGAAAATATCCGGCGACCGGCTGCAAAGCTTTTTTCTCAATATGACTCGCCAGAGCTTCTGGCAGTTGGGCATCAATGACGCCACTGTGGCACAATACGTGGCGGATGTGTTGACCGATTTCGCCAGCACGGATAGCCTCTATCGCATCCGCTCCCGCGCAGGAAAGAAGTCAGGGAGCGTGGTCGAAATCCTGGCCGAGAAACAACCGGAAACGAACGAGGAGAGCCGCCTCCTCAGGGAAAGGGCGCTGCGAAAATATCTGGGAGATTATACCCTCTTTATGAGCGGCATGTTCCGCTCCTACGTCGAGGGAAAAGGGTTTCTCGACTACTACCTGCAAGAGGGAAGACGTTCCTATTGGACGGTCTCAGAGCTGGACCTTTCGCTTTACCGCACCGGCTTTATCCTCTTTCAGGAACTCTCCGAAAAATTTGAATACTATTCCGGCGCCCTTGATTACATGCGCAAGGCCTATTTCGCTCCGGAGCCGGGAGAGGATCCCTTTGCTGGATTTTTGCAGCAGATCGAAGGCTGGATCAAAATCAATTTGACGGAAAATTAGCTCCCACCGGCTGGTCCCAGTTTTCGTTTCCCCGTCATGGATGTTAAGGCTCTGAGGCCGTGAAATATCTTTTCTTCACCCTCCTTTTTGTCGCTCTCTCTTCCCTTCTGTTACTTGGCTTTTTGCTTGCCTTTCTTTTCTATCCCCCGCTCTACGGGCAGGGAACGGTGGAGGTCAAGGTGGAGCGGGGTGAGCCGCTCTCCTCGGTCGTTCGTAAGCTTAAGGATCACGGCGTGATTTCCAATGAAAAATTATTTTCCCTTTGGGCTCGATTGTGGGGGTTGGACAAGAAAATTCATTGGGGGCTCTACCGTTTTGAGCGACCGCTGCCACCCCGCCGGGTATTGAATCAGATGATGCTGGGAAAGGGGGTTTTTCACCGCATAACGATCCCTGAGGGTTTGACGGCAAAGGAGATTGCGGAACTTTTGGAGAAAGGGGCCCTGGCAAGCAAGGATCGGTTTTTCGCCGAGGCTCGAAGCCTCGAGTTCCTTTCTCTTGTCGGTCTGGAAGGAAAAGGGATCGAGGGCTATCTTTTCCCGAACACCTATTATTTTACTCCCTTTGCCGCGGAAAGGGACATCCTCGTCGCCATGGTAGAGCAGTTTCGGGAAATATTTAATGCGCAGATGAAGGAGCAGAGCAAAGAGATAGGACTCAGTCTGCACGAGGTAGTCACGTTGGCCTCGTTGATTGAAAAAGAGACCGGGATAGAGGCGGAGCGTCCTCTCGTCTCGGCGGTGTTTCATAATCGGCTGCGGGCCAAGATCCCTCTGCAAAGCGATCCTACCGTGATTTATGGTCTGAAAAGCTTCTCCGGGAGCTTGACGCGTAAAGACCTTCAGAGCCGCAGTCCATACAACACCTATCGTATTCGGGGCCTCCCGCCTGGACCCATCTGCAATCCGGGCCTAGCTTCGCTGCGGGCGGCTCTCTACCCGGCCCGAGTTCCCTATCTCTACTTTGTCTCCAAAAATGATGGCTCCCATCTCTTTTCCATGCGTCTCGGCGAGCATAACCAGGCGGTGAAGATTTATCAGAGCGGCAAGCAGCGCCACCCCAGACCATGAGATCAGGGAGAGCGTTTCTAGCCGGATGGCGGACGTGTTATATAGAAAGGACATGGGGCAATATTCAGCGGGAGAACAGGCCGGTTTGCCGGAGACGCTTGTTGTCCGCCTCGCCAGCCATCTGAAGCGGCATGCTTTGTGGGACGTTCTGCTGTTGTTGTTTCCGCCTCTTCTGGTTTTTTCCTCTATGGTGATTTTTCTCTATCATTCCGATTGGGTTGGACGGGAAACTCTCATCGCTGGCGGCGCCCTTTTCGTCGGACTAGCTTTGCTCACGGGCTTTTTGCGCTTTCGCGTCGTTGCCCCTTCGCGCCGCGCCGCCGCCCATTTGATTGATGAGCGAGTGGGGGGCAAAGATCGTTTTATCACCTTGGCCACGATTCAGGCGTCGGTTTGCCCGCCTTTTTTACTTGCCCGTTTGCGCCGTGAGGCGTCTGGTCTCATGCGACACCTGGATCCGGCCGGGGATTTCCCCTACCGCATAAAGCGTTCCTTTATTCAATCATTGATCGGCTCCCTTTCCGTTGTCTTGCTGTTTCTTCTTTTCCAACAGATCGGTTCTTTCTTTGCGCCCGCGCCCGCGCGCGATAACGAGCTGGCGCCCTTGGCGCAAAAACTTTCTCCGATACCGCGCTTCTCGGAACTGGCTCGAAGCCTTGAGATGCTGACGGCTCGCATGCGGGATCAGGGACTTTCCGCTGCGGAAAAACGTTCCTTGATTCGAGAGGCACTGAAACGGGTGGAGAGTCAGCTCGCGGCTGAGCGACAGCTAGGGGGCGCAGCGAACGACCTGTTGAATCAGGCAGCAGGTGCTCTTCGAGGAATGGAACAGGGACTGGAGAAAAGTCAAGGGCAAGGCGCCGGCGGATTCAAGAACGACCAGACGGGCGAGGGAAAAGGCAGCGGGAAAGATTCCGGGCAAAAAGGTAACGAGAAGGAACAAGGTGAACTGAGCGCCCTGGAAATCAAAGAGCAAAAAGGAGGGCAGCCGGAACGTGGAGAACGGCAGGAAATGGGTAAAAAACAGGCGGAGAAAAATCACGGTGGCGGCGAAAAAGATGAAAGCGGGAAAGAAAAAAGCGACGAGGTAAAAGGAATGGGGAAGGAGAAGGCGGGGGGCAAAGGCAGTAAGCGTATGGAAGAGGAGATCTCGAGAGAGAAGACGGCCGAACGCTTTCTTCGGCCGGGAGAACAAGGGGAAAAAGGAATCAAGGGCGCGCGGTTCGTTACCGTCGAGTTGCCCGAAGAAGAGGCGGGGGGCTCGACAGGCGAAGGCGGTTTAGGGAAAAGGAGAGGATTTCGTCCCAAGGTTTCTACCAGCAACGCGCCCTTACGGCCGCCCGATTCTCCGGACGCCGCCCCCGAAAAGCAGCCCTTGCCCCTGGAGTACCGTGGCCTGATTCGATAGGTAGAAAAAAGTGGAACCAGAAAAGTATCGTGAGCAATTTTCCTCGCTTGAGGCGGAGGTCCGAAAGGTCATTGTCGACCATGCGGATGTCATCCGTAAGATCCTCATCGCCTTTTTTTCCGGCGGGCACGTGCTGCTTGAGGGGGTGCCCGGTCTGGGTAAGACTCTGCTCATCAAGTCATTAAGCCGCGCCCTCGGCCTCTCTTTCAAGCGGGTCCAGTTCACGCCCGATCTTATGCCCTCGGACATCACCGGCACTCAGGTGCTTACCGAGAACGATGGGCGCAGGGAGTTCCAGTTCAAGCAGGGGCCGATTTTTGCTCAGGTCGTGCTCGCGGATGAGATCAACCGCGCTACGCCTAAAACCCAATCGGCCGTTCTGGAGGCGATGGAAGAAAGGCAGGTGACAGTCTTCGGTGAGACCTATCCGTTGGAACCCCCCTTCATGGTGCTGGCGACGCAGAACCCCATAGAACTGGAGGGAACTTATCCCCTCCCGGAAGCCCAGCTCGACCGCTTCTTCTTCAAGCTCTTGGTTTCTTCCCCTGCGCCGGAAGAGTTAATGGAAATTCTCCATCGTACGACAGGTGAGGCGCTTCAGGGGGCGAGTCAGGTTCTGCCAAATAACGGCGCGGAGATTATCGTCGAAATGCAGCGTCTGCTGCGCCAGGTGCTCATGGCGCCGCCGCTTGAAGATTATGTAGTCCGGCTCGTTCATGCCACTCATCCGACGGCGCAGAAAGGCGACGGTGCGGTCCCTGAAGTCGGTGCGTACCTCCGCTTCGGCTCGAGCCCGCGCGGCGCCCAGGCGATCATCTTGGGAGCCAAGGGCAATGCCCTGGCCGAGGGCAGGGTGCATGTGAGTTATGAAGATATCGAGGCGGTGATCTATCCGGCGCTACGCCACCGTCTGATTCTCAATTTCCAGGCCGAGGCGGAAAACGTCGGCGCAGACCAGATTCTGGCAGCGGTGATAAAGAAAATTCCGCGGGACTAGGGCGAATGATGACCGCAGCTTTTATCAAGGGCTTCCTTATCTCGGCTGTTACAATGAGCCTGGCCTGCACATGGCCTTCAGCGGCGCTGTCCGAGTCTAAGAATGTGGAAGTTGAAGTGGTGGCGGGGGGATTGGAAACGCCGTGGGCTATCGCCTTTGCTTCGGATGGTAGAATCTTTGTCACTGAGCGTCCCGGCCGCATTCGCATCATCAAAAACGGAAAGCTGCAAACAGAACCTTGGATGGAAATCGATGCTTATGAGGCGGGAGAAGCAGGTCTCATGGGGCTCGCCTTGGATCCGGAGTTTTCACGCAACCGTTTTGTCTACGCCGCCTACGCCTACCGCGACTCGAACGGGCGGCTGAAGAATCGTCTGGTGCGGCTGCGCGAAGATTCCGCCACGGGCAAGGGTATGATGGATAAAGTGTTGCTCGACGGCGTTGCCGGAAACAACAACCACAACGGCGGGCGGGTGAAGTTCGGGCCTGATGGAAAGCTCTACTGGACGATGGGTGATGCGCAGAACACGCGCTTTTCTCAAGATATCTCTTCCCTGAATGGGAAAATTATGCGCCTCAATCCAGATAGCACGATTCCTTCCGACAATCCCTTCGGCAAATCGCCGGTTTATTCATACGGCCACCGAAACCCGCAGGGACTAGCCTGGCAACCCGGCACAGGGCGCCTCTATGCGACAGAGCATGGCCCGAGCGGTCTTCTGGACTGCTGCAGGGATGAGGTGAATCTAATCGAAGCGGGAAAAAACTACGGCTGGCCAGAGATTAGAGGCGACGAAACCAAGGAAGGTATGGTTGCGCCCCTTCTTCATAGCGGGGAGAACGAGACCTGGGCTCCTGGCGGCGCCACTTTCGTTACGCGCGGACCATTCGACAAGCTCATGGTGAGGAAACTCGAACCATGGGCCGGCTCGCTCCTTTTCACCGGCCTGCGCGGCCAGTCTCTTTACCGGCTGGTGCTCGATCCGAAGGATCCACGAAAAGTAGTCTCATTCGAGCGCTTCTTCGTGCGCCAGTTCGGCAGGCTGCGCGACGTTGCCGAAGGACCGGACGGAAAGATTTATCTTCTCACGAGCAACCGCGACGGCCGTGGCCGGCCCGCCCAAGACGACGACCGAGTGCTACGACTGGTTTTCAAATAACTATCAAGCGGGTTGACTCATAACTTGACTTACACTTGACTGATAACTTGACTCACACTTGACTTATTTGTAAGCTGGGTCATGGCTTATCAGCCCAGCTTTACCGTTACATCGCATCTCCTTAGCACCATTGAGAACATCGCTGTCCTTCGAGAAAAAATACTATCAGCGACGATCCAGGTACCTTGGATTCTCACGCTTCAGAGGGAGGCGCGAGCCCGGAATACGCATGGTTCTACCGCTATTGAGGGTAATCCCCTAACCCTGGAGCAAGTCCAGGCGCTGGAAGAGGGAAAACCATTATCGGCAGTGACAGACCGTTCTCGGTGGGAGGTTCTCAATTACTTTGCTGGGCTTCGCTTTATAGAAAAGCGAGTAAATAAGAAGCCCATCACACATGAGGATATATTGAAGCTCCACGCGATCATCGGAGGCATGGTGATGGATCAGGGTAGGGCCGGGCGGTATCGAGACATCCGAGTGAGGGTGGGTCGTTATCTCCCCCCGCCTCCAGAACAGGTCTCCGGCCTCATGTCGGAATTGCTGGGTTGGTGGAACGAAGAGGCCTCTAAATGGTCTCCAGTCGTTACCTCTGTCATCATCCACTATCGGTTTGAGGAAATTCATCCCTTTGCAGATGGCAACGGACGCACGGGGCGTACGCTGGCCCTATGGGAGCTTTATCGACGGGGGTTTGACACACATTACATTTTCTCTGTCGATGAGTTCTATTGGGAGGATCGCCCGCGCTATTATGAGGCCCTGGATGCGGTGAGAAAACAGGGAGGAGAACTGACTGGTTGGCTCGAATACACGGCGGAAGGTCTTCGGCTGACGCTTGAAAAAGTATGGTCACGAGTTCAGCGGCTTACGGCAGAAACCGGGTCAAGGAGGATGGTCCTGCGTCCAAAACAGGAGAAGTTGCTTGATATGCTCAGGGATCATTCGAGCCTCACGCCGCGACAAATATGGGAGGGGCTTGGCGTATCGAAGCAAGGTGCTATGGATCTTCTGAATCCCCTGATGGAAGCAGGACTAGTCCGCCGGATCGGGACTAGAAAGTCAGGTCGATATATCCTAGCCTAGACAGAGACAAACTTAGGTTAGAGAAGTGATTCGTCCGTGTAAAGCAACGGAGTTTGAGAAGATATGTGAGATCATCAACGATGGGGCCGGAGCCTACAAAGGGATCATTCCCGCCGACTGTTGGAAAGAGCCCTACATGTCAAGGGAAGAGCTTCAGCACGAGATGCATGAAGGAGTTGTATTCTGGGGCTATTACGACCGGGGAGAATTGATCGGCGTCATGGGGGTTCAAAACGTTCAGGATGTCACCCTTATCCGGCACGCCTATGTTCGGACGGCTAAGCGTAACCAGGGTATAGGCGGGAAACTTCTCTCCCGCCTCCGGCAGAAAGCGACGGGACCGGTTCTCATTGGGACCTGGTCAGATGCCGTTTGGGCCATTCGCTTTTACGAGAGGCATGGCTTTAGAACAGTCTCCTCAGAGAAAAAGGATCAATTGCTGAAGAAATACTGGTCAGTGCCAAAGAGACAGATCGAAACCTCGGTGGTTCTGGCGGACAACGCCTGGTTCCGGAGCGCTCAACGTGCGGGAGGTGGCGCCTGAGCAGGTGGGGTATCCCTTACTCTCGCCTTCGATTGGCGCTAAAATAGACGCGCTTGAAGAGCCGTGATCTATGCTCCCAGCCCCTTTTACCCCCGACTTTCTTAATCGTTTAGAGGCCTTGAGGCTCAGAACGCGCAGGGAGTTTCTCGGCAGCCGGCCGGGGAGCTACTCTTCGCCGCGCCGGGGGACCAGTCTCGAGTTCGCCGATTACCGCAGGTACTCTCCAGGCGATGATATCCGCTACATCGACTGGGGAATCTTTGCCCGCAGCGACCGTCTTTATGTGAAACTATTCCGTGAAGAGGTGGATCTCTTCGTCTATCTATTTGTCGATGCCAGCGGCTCCATGGCCTTCCCTTCGCTGAAAGAGAAATTCTCTCCGGCCTGTCATGTCGGCCTCGCCCTTGCCTACGTGGTCTTGGCCAACCATGACCATGTCAAACTCCATCTATTGCAGGGATCTGCCGCTTTATCGGCCTCACCTTTTTACCGCAGGCGCCACAAAATCATGGACTGCATCGATTTTTTCTCTTCGGCTGTTCCTGGGGGGGTGCTGGAGATGGCGCCGGTTCTGGGAGAGCACCTTAAGCGGATCCGCCGCCCCGGCAAGGCGATTCTTGTCTCCGATTTCCTCATGCCTTTGTCTTCTTGCCAGCAGGGATTGAATCTGCTGCGCGCGTTGAACCTTGATATCTCTGTGATCCAGGTCTTAAGTCGGCAGGAGATCGACCCGCCCTTTCCTAGCGGGGGGCTGTTGTTGGTGGACAGCGAGAGCCAGGCGGAACTGAGACTCCGCTGGAGCGGGGATCTCCAGCGGGAATATCGGGAGATGTTGGAGCGCCACAACCTCCAGCTTAAGAGTTTCTGCCATCAGGCCGGAATCCATTATTCTCTGTTTGTGGCGGGGGAGGAGCTGAGTAAATTTATCCTGGAAACCCTTCCCTCGGTCGGCCTTTTTAAGTAGTCCGTATGGAGTTTCTAAATCCGGCAGCCCTCTACGCCTTTTTCCTTCTGCCTCTCCTGCTGATCCCTTATCTTATTAAGAGGAGGCCGCGGCGGCTGGTTTTTTCCAGCCTGCTCCTCCTGCGAGATCTTTCCACCTCCGCTTCAGGGCGCCCCTGGGGAAAGCTCTATCTTCCGCCGATTTTTTTTCTTCAGCTCCTTCTCCTTGTGCTTTTGATCTTAGCCCTGGCAGAGCCGGTCCTCTCTGTGCGGCCACTGAAGGTAGCCGTCATCCTCGACAACTCTGCGAGCATGCAGGCGCTTGAAGGAGAAAAGAGTCGTTTTGAACTGGCCCGGGAGCAGGCGCGCGATCTACTGGGCGGTTTTTCGCCCAAAGCTCAGGTCGATCTCTATCTCACCGTTCCGAGAGTGGAACGGGTAGGGAGAGAGGCGCTGGCGCCCGGGGAGGCATCCGCTCTCATCGGTACGCTTAGACCCTATGACTTGGGTGAGCCTCCGGACTCTTACGGGGAAGAGCTCACCGGGCTGGCAAAGGAGATGAGCTATGAGCGCATCTTTTTACTTACCGATCATCCGGTGCGCGGCCAGGATGGAGTCATTCGGGCCCTCTCTATGGGCCGATCTAAAGAAAATCTTGCCATCACTTCATTCCAAATTACCCGTCCCTCATTTGCCTCAACTCAGTTGGAAGCCAGAGTCGAGGTTACGAGCTTCTCCTCAAAGGAAGAGAGGGTGAAGCTATTGCTGAAAGGGGGCGGGAAGATTCTCTCCGCCCGAACTGAGACCGTAGCCCCACGAAAGAGCGTTGCATCGTCCTTCGAGGGTTTTCTTCTCTACCCCGCCTATGAGGCAGAGATCGAGGCAAGGGATGCCTTAGCGCTCGATAATCACCGCGTCGCCATTCCGCCTGCGTCCCGGGGATTGGAGATCCTCGGGATTTCTCCCCGGCCGGAATCACTTGACAGTCTCCGCTCCATTCCCGGTCTGAACCTGAAAATGATCCCACCCGGGGCCTATGAGAAGAGCAGGAGCAGGGGACATTCGGTAGAGATATTTCATTTTTCCGCTCCAGCTATCCTGCCCCAAAAACATGCCCTCTTTGTGCTTCCGCCAAAGGACAATCCCCTGGTCGCCGTAGGAGGCGCCCTGTCTCGACCTCTCATATCAGGCTGGCGCGAACCCCATCCGCTGACGCGCTACATCAACTTCGCTCTTTTTCGCCCGTCCTATGCCCGGTCCTTAAAGGCGCTCTCCTTTGGGGACACTGTTATCCAGAGCCCCGAGGGGGCTATAGCCATCGGGCTGGAGCAACAGGGTTTTCGCTATCTGGTTCTTGGATTTGATCCTTTCCCGTATCTCGGACGTGAGAATCTCCCGATATCGATCTTTACTTTAAACCTCCTGGATTGGTTTTACGAAGGGCCGGATGGATCAAGCACCGGCACGGGCGAGCCGCTTCGTCTGCGGGCGCCAACTAAGGGTGGTATCCTGGTGACTCCCAAGCGGGAGAAGTTCCCGCTTGACCAGGAGCAAGAGTCCTTTTCCCTTACCTTTTTCCAGGGAATCTATGAAGTGAATCGAGGCGAGGAGAAGGAGGTCCTGGCGGTAAATCTGCGGGATGCGAGGGAATCCGATCTCACCAACCCCGCACCCATCCAGCTCAGAGAGGAACCTGCCGCGTCAGGCAGCCGCTCGTTCTTTTTCACCCTTTGGCCCTATCTCCTCTTGCTCTCGATCTTGCTTCTCTTTGTGGAGTGGTATTTTAACCCGCCGGCCACTCAGTCATGAAAAATTTGTTCTCTAATCTCCATTTGATCCGGCCTCTTTATCTCTTGCTGCTATTGCTCCTGCCTCTGCTTTGGCTGCGGTTACGCGGGCGCTCTCTTACGGTGATTTTGTGGCGCACGGTGATTTTTTTGCTGTTGATCTTTGCCCTGGCGGATCTGCGGCAGATCGGGGGAGGGTTCGGAAAAGGCGAACGCATCTTTGTCTTTGACCTTTCCCGCAGTATCCCTGAAGAGATGAAAAATTGGATGGCAAAGCAGGGCATGGCCCCTCAGCCGGGCGACCGCGCCTTTGTTTTTGGCGGTGAGGCCAGGGAAGCGAAAGACTGGGATCGGTGGGTGCGGGGAGAGGTACCCGCTCTTCCCATCAAGCCGGAACAGACAAACCTGGAGGCGCTCTTCTCCACTCTTTTGCGCTTGCCTCCCGCCCCGCGCTCTCTCTTCCTCTTCACCGATGGCTGGGAGACCCAAGGCAGCGTCGAGCGCTTGCTTCCCACCCTTGCCCTCTCCGGCATGAGGGTTTTTCCCCTGCTGCCGCCCGATCGCCCCGCAATAGCCAATGTGGCGGTCAAGAAAATCGTCGCGCCGCATCAAGGCACAAGCGGAGAGGGGATCAACTTGAGGGTTATGGTGGAGAACCAGAATAGCAAAGCGGCAGAGGGCAACCTGATCGTAAGACGCAGCGGCCAGCCGTTGAAGAATGAGGCGGTTAAGATCCCTCCGGGAACTCATATCCTCGCCTACCAGACCACTCTCCCGGAAGAGCCGATGGTCTCTTTTCAGGCTAATTTTATTCCCCGTCAGACTGGGTCCGATCTCATTTCCCAGGACAACCAAGCGACGGCTTGGGTAGCGGTGCGCACTAAAGCAAAGATTCTCCTTCTCAATGGTCGGAGCGGTGAGGGCAGATACCTGGAAGAGATCCTCAGGCGGCGCGGCTTCGAAGTCACCTCGCTCACCCCCGGTGGTCCCCCGCCCCCTCCGGCGGGGTACAGCATTGTGGTTTTTAACAACATTGAGAGAGAAAAACTCTCCCCCGCTTATCTTGCAGGGATCGAGCGGCACGTCGCCGAGGGTAATGGCTTTGTCATGCTTGGGGGCGAGGGGAGTTTTGCCCCTGGCAGCTATCGACAAACGCCGATCGAGACGATCCTGCCCGTGGAGCTTAAAGAGCCCGGGAAAGAAGAGAAAAATCGGGCTGTAGTTCTCGTGATAGATAAATCCGGCAGCATGCGGGAGGAAAACCGGCTTCTCTACGCCCAAGAGGCGGCCAAGGCAGTGGCGGCGCAGCTCAAGGATGATGATTTGCTCGGCGTGCTGGGCTTTGATGTCGAGCCCTTTGTGGTGGTTCCTTTAAGTCCCATGGAAAGGGTTCGCGGGACCGTATTGACTCAGATCGATCGTTTGAAGGCTCAGGGGAAAACCTATCTCTATCCGGCTATCGTGGAGGCGAGACGCCAGCTCGAAAGGCAGAGCGCGGGACGAAAACACGTGATTGTCCTGAGCGATGGTGAGACAGGCGGGAGCGGGAGCGATTATGTCGATCTGGTTACCGTCATGAGAGAGGAGCTCAAGATAACCGTCTCTACGGTAGCCATAGGCGATCAGGCGAACATCCCGCTTCTGAAAAGAATCGCCCAATACGGCGGGGGCTTTTTCCATCATACTTATGATCCCCGGACGCTGCCCCAGATCGTTCTGCAGCAGCTCCGAGAAAAACCGGCGGGGCCTCTGGTGGAAAAGGATTTTACCCCGGTGCCGGTAGGAGGCTCGGAGATCCTGGCTGGATTCGCTGAAAGGTCTTATCCGCCCTTAAAAGGCTATATCGAGACGGAGGTCAAGCGGGGAGCGCATCTCGATTTGGTCATCCCGAGAGAGGAAAAGCGCGTGCCTCTTCTTGCCTCCTGGAGCTATGGCAAGGGGAAAGCGGTCGCCTTTACCACGGACCTGAGCGGGCGTTGGAGTAAGGAATGGATTCAATGGGAAGCGGTGGAGAGGTTTTGGGGTAAGGTGTTTGAGTGGCTGCGCCCTCTCCAGGAATCTCTCCCGCCCCATGAGGTACGTATCAATCAGATCAACGGCCAGGTCATAGCGGATCTCTACCTGTACGCGGAGGGGCACGACCGGGCTCTATTCCGTTATTCCTTAGTGGGTAAGGGGGCCAATAGTGAAGGCATATTCAACCGGCTGGCCCCAGGCCATTACCAGACAGTGCTTCCAGTTTCCGCTCCAGGCGACTATCGGATCGGAGTTGTCGAGGAGCGCAGCGGGCAACGGCTCTCCTATCCAACGCTGGGTTATACGCTCCCCTTCGACCCCAGGACTGAAGTGGCGCATGACGCATTCAATATCCCGCTGCTGGAGAAGCTCGCCCGTTCGACCGGCGGTGCGATTAACCCCAAAGGGGATGGTACGCTGGAGGGTCCCACGGAAGTCACTCGCCTCTTCAAGCCGCTGCGCCCGTATCTCCTCTTTCTCGCCCTCGCCCTTTTTCTGGCGGAGATTATATTTAGAAGGTTTATTAATAAAATATAGTTATAAAAAAGCCTAATTTTTTAGGTTGACTTCGCGGATGAAAAAGGTTAAACCGTGGAAAATTTTCTGACCTTATGCTGCTATTGAAATCCAGGGCTTCTAATAAAGATAAAGCTTCCCTAAAAGGGGTCAAGTTATCCTTGGGGATAGCCTCTTTTGCCTTCATTTTATGGCTGTCGGCCCCAGCGTCGGTGCTTGTTGCTGCGACCTTAGAGCTACCCGGCAGCGATGGGAAGCCATTGGAAGAGGTAGTGAGGCCCACAGACAAGCCTGGCATCCGCGCTCTCCTACTGCCGCAACAGGAACTCCCCCCCCTTGATGGACTCAGCGCGCTAAGGCATATAGCGCACCGGACACGTCCAGGGGAGACCCTAACGAAACTTTTCATCCGGTTTGGACTGGCTGAGCAGGAAAGGCAGTTGTGGCTGCGCTCCATTCAGAAGCATCATCCCATAAAAGGGCTGCGGGCAGGGCAAGAGATGCATCTTTATTTCACCAAGACCGAGTCCTCGCCGCAAAGAGCCAAAGGCAAAGAATCCCTTAAGGCACTGGAAATCGATCTCAATGAAGACTGGACCCTGACCTGGGAAAAGGGGAGCAAAGGGATTATTTTTAGCAAGCGCGAGAAACCCTACGATGTCGAGATTAAGACAGTAGGGGGGGTTGTGGAAAGCTCATTTCCTGAGGAGGCAGTTCGGGACGGCCTGAATCAAGCCCTAATTTATCAGTTGGCTGATGTCTTCTCCTGGGAGGTCGATTTTGAAAAGGATATCCAGAAGGGAGATACTTTCAAGCTTCTGTACGAACAGAGATCCCGCAAGGGCAGGGAAAGTAAAGCTTCCTTCCAAATTTTGGCTGCCGAACTGATCAATGCCGGACAGAAATTCTTTGCCATTTATTTCGAGAAAGAGAAGGGAAAAGGCGGCTATTATGACTTGGAGGGGAGATCCCTGGCGCGCGCTTTTCTTCGCTTCCCTCTGGAGTTTATCAGCATCAGTTCCCAGTTTTCCCGCTCCCGTTTTCACCCCATTCTCAAGGTGGATCGTCCCCACAACGGCGTGGACTTTGCCGCAAAGCGCGGAACGCCGGTCCGGGCGGTCGCTGAGGGCAAGATCCTCTATGCGGGCTGGAGAAAAGGCGGCTACGGCAGGATGATCGAAATCCAGCATGACTCTGTCTATGCCTCACGCTACGCCCATTTACAGGGGGTTGCCTTGGGAGTACGCCGAGGGGTGAGCGTCCAAAAAGGGCAGATCATCGGCTATGTAGGTTCCTCGGGCAGGAGCACAGGCGCCCACCTCCACTTTGAGCTTTACAGGGATCAGGAATATGTGGATTTCTTAAAGTTTGAAT